>Ga0257114_1000039_pt1 | contig 91868 bp, 136 predicted proteins | sample SI112_10mmetaG_FD_190149 | JGI IMG/M metagenome (GOLD analysis project Ga0257114, IMG submission 190149) | Marine microbial communities from Saanich Inlet, British Columbia, Canada - SI112_10m | ecosystem: Environmental > Aquatic > Marine > Inlet | place: Canada: British Columbia | collected...
AAGCTGGATCAACAAATGGTTGGGCTGGACGTATCGGTACATATGGTGTCGATCCTAAAGGCGAAGCAACCAATCGTAAGATCATCACTCATCTAAAAGAAGACTTTACATATGAAACTCGTGTTGATGTTTATGGTATCTCAGTATCACGTGTACACTCAGAATACTTTTGCCCAGTAACTAATGGCACTGTATCTATCGATCTACCTCGTAATCATCAGGTAGAAACTCACTTAACAGCAGAAGCAGAAGCTGAGGGTATTAACCTTATGTTCTGTACGCAGAAAGTTTAAATCATGTCTAATAAAACTCGTGGCGACACTCCTGTTGCAAACAGATTTACAAAACCTAAATTAGTTAATAATCTTTTTGGTAAATCTACTGTAGAAGGAAAACGTTGCAGCAAATGTGGAGAGCATAAACCCACATCGGATTTTTATTTCAACCTTACTGGAAAAACCCCAAAACCATTTGGTCATTGCATTAAATGTGATGATGCTCGGCGTCTCACTGATGCTAAAATAAAACTGCGCAGAGATAAGGGTATGCACGTCGATAAAGAACTACAACCTGTTGCTACACTTTTTGATGAAGATTAGAAATTTTGATTGCGCTATATACAGTGCGTACAAAGAAAGGTAAAATATGAAAAAGATTGCTATCGTTGGTCATGGTTATGTCGGTAAGGCATGCGAATATGGCTTTAATACTAAAAAGAATAAGATCCAGTTGATTGATCCATTTCTCTATAATAATTCTGTTGACGATATGACTGATGTCGATGTGTCGTTTGTCTGTGTTCCCACACCGTTTGGTGCTGATGGTCAGATAGATGCCTCCATTGTTGTTGATGTCACAAATAAACTTATTGAGAAAACTACTGGTTTGATTGTAATTAAGTCAACAGTTATCCCTAGTATTGTAAAAGAACTAAGCACTAAGAATAGCCGAGTGATTTACAATCCAGAATTTCTAACTGAGCGTAATGCTCTTGAAGATTTTGTAAACCCACCTATGCATATATTTGGTGGTGAAGCTAAGTCTGTCGACACACTTGAGAATTTGTATAATAAGTTTAGCCGTTGTAAGCCAGCCCCTGTCTATAAGATGGCTGCACAAGATGCCGCTTTTGTAAAGTATGGTATCAATAGTTTTCTAGCCACTAAAGTTATGTGGTTTAATCAATATAAGGAGTTAATTGATAGTCATGGCGCCGATTACGATAATATTATTACTGCTGTTGGCACTGATCCCAGGATTAGTCACAGTCATACTCAGGTTCCTGGTCCTGATGGTCGCAGTGGTTTTGGTGGTGCTTGTTTCCCCAAAGACACAAATGCTTTATCATCGTTTGCTGGAATGGATCATCTCTCTATTCTAAAGCTAGTCATTGCAGAGAACAATAAAGTACGTTCTCAATATGAATTAGATGATAGAGAAAAAGAACAGAATGTTGTTTACATATCTTAAATGGTATGCTATAATACACCATATAAGGAGAATTAAATGGCACATGTAATGATTACTGGTTGCGCTGGGTTTATTGGTTATCACCTAGCACAATCTCTACAAGATGACGGACACACGGTGTCTGGCTTTGATAACTTTAACCACTACTATGATGTTAGTCTAAAAAATGCTCGATCAAAGAATTTGCGTGAACGTAGTATTGAAGTATCGTATGTTGATCTAAAAGACTTAACTGGTCTTACTGAATTTATGAAACGACATAAACCAGATATTGTAATGCATCTTGCAGCATATGCCGGTGTACGACACTCGTTAGAAGAACCACAAACATATATTGATAATAATGTGACTGGTACTCAAAATCTAATCGAAGCTTGTAATGCCGCTGGTGTTGATCAAGTTGTCTATGCTTCCACATCATGTACTATGGCTGGTAATGAACTACCATGGAAAGAAGACGAGAAATGTGGTTATCAATTAAACCCATATGGCTTTACTAAGTTTACTAACGAGTCACAGTTTATGTCTAGTTCAATTACCAAGACAGTTGGTCTTCGCTTCTTTACTGTTTATGGTCCATGGGGTCGCCCTGATATGGCACTATTTGACTTTACTAAGAATATTGTGGCTGGTGAGCCTATTAAACTATTTAATCATGGTGATATGATCCGTGACTTTACATATGTTGATGATATTGTACAAGGCATTAAGATTGTCTTGGAAGATACTCAAAAACGTAATGATGCAAAATATGATACCATCTTTAACATTGGTTATGGTGAACAAGTCAAGCTTGTTGATTTTGTAGATCATATTGAAACCAATCTTGGTCGTGAAGCTATCCGTGAGTTAGTGCCTATGCATCCTGCAGATACCCATGCCACTTGGTCTGATACTACTAAACTGCAAGCACTTGGTTATAAACCAACTACACCTATTGGTGTTGGTGTAGAAAACTTTGTAAGTTGGTATAAGGATTATTATAATGTCAACTAAGCCGGCAGCAGATCGTCTAATGCAAGGTGCTTGTGAATATCACGGCATCTCTATGAAAGAACTACACCAACGGATTACTGTTGGTGGAGAAAATCTAATGCATCAATATTATTTGTGGGCATTCCCAGATGGCTGGTAAGAAAACTGGTATCACAGCATCTACATTTGATTTACTTCACGCAGGGCATATTGCTATGCTCCGTGAGGCTAAATCTCAATGTGATTATCTAATCTGTTGTTTGCAGATCGATCCTTCTGCGGATAGAAAAGAAAAGAATGCACCAATTCAAACTGTTGTTGAAAGATATACACAACTTGCAGCTGTTAGATATGTTGATGAGATTATTGTGTATGCGTCTGAACAGGACTTACTAGATATATTGCAAATGTATCCAATTGATGTTCGCATCCTTGGTGACGAATATAAAGAAAAGGATTTTACTGGTAAAGATATATGTCGACAACTCGGCATTGATTTATACTTTAACAGCAGAAATCATCGGTTCTCAAGTACAGACTTGAGGACTCGCGTATGTGAAAATAAAAGAAAGAAATCTACATGAGTATAATGGACAAACTCAAGAAGAATAGTAAACTGAAAAACACTGAGGTGCTATCAGAATCAAGTTTCTTCAATAGTAAAGAAATGGTACCGACTTCGGTTCCCATGGTTAACGTAGCCTTATCTGGCTCAATGGACGGTGGCTTGGCTCCTGGGCTTACAGTATTAGCTGGCCCATCCAAACACTTTAAGACATCATTTGCTTTACTTATGGCTGGTGCTTATCTTGAAGCACATAAAGATGCAGTGATGCTATTCTACGATTCAGAGTTTGGTTCACCTCAAGCATACTTCCAACAATTTGGTATTGATACCTCACGTGTACTGCATACACCTATTACCAATGTAGAAGAATTAAAGTTTGATCTTATCTCTCAACTTGAAGGTATTAATAAGAAAGATAAAGTAATTGTTGTTATAGATTCAATTGGCAACCTAGCATCTAAGAAAGAAATGGATGATGCTATTAATGAGAAGTCTGTTGCAGATATGTCTCGTGCTAAACAGCTAAAGAGTTTGTTCCGTATGTGTACACCATATCTGGCTATGAAAGATATTTCTTTACTTGCCGTTAATCACATTTACCTAGAGCAAGGCTTGTTCCCTAAAGCTATTGTATCTGGTGGTACTGGCATCTATTACTCAGCTAATGATATTTGGATTATTGGTCGCCGTCAGAATAAGACTGGCACAGAGGTTACTGGTTATGACTTTGTTATTAATATTGAGAAGTCTCGGTCTGTTAAAGAGAAATCAAAAATTCCTATCTCAGTATCATGGGAAGGTGGCGTAGAACAATATTCTGGTTTATTAGAAGTTGCTCTTGCTGGTGGCTTTGCTCAGAAGCCAAGTAATGGTTGGTATGAAGGTGTTAATCCAGCAACTGGTGAAATTCTTACTAAGAAATCACGTATGGCAGATACACTTCAACCAGAGTTTTGGTCTCGTATTTTAGATGAGACAACATTTAAAGAGTTCATCAAGCACCAATTTACTATTGGTTACAAAGCGGAGGTAGAATTAGATGTTGAGTGAGAATACAGATTTTGAATTAATTCCAGGTGAAGATGAATCATGGGCAGTCCGTATTCTTAAAGGCGAGTTTATCGAAACTTCTATTGCATATGGAGAAATTAAAGTTGATGGCACAGATAAAGATCCTCTGATGTCATTTAACTTTGGTGTAATTGAAAGCCCTATTGAGGACCTTCATAGCGAAAATAGTGCTTTACAAGAAGTCGCTGGTGATATATTATACTCAATAATGCTTAACGCTATAGAAAAAGATGAACTAATCACAAGGGAAAGTAAATGAACATTGAACAGGTTATCCTTCGCAATCTTTTGGTTGATGAAAAGTATATGCGTAAAGTATTGCCTTTTGTTCAACCAGAATACTTTGAAGGTGTCTACAAAAATCTATTTAAACAGGTTGGTAAGTTTGTTGCAAAGTATAACAAACTGCCAACTCTGGAATCTTTTAAGATTGAACTAGATGAAGCAGATGGTTTCTCAGATGAACACTACAGACATGCAGTAGAAATACTACCAGAGATTTTTAAAGTAGAAGAAATCGACCAAGAATGGTTAGTTGATAAGACTGAGAAGTGGTGCCAAGATAGGGCTGTACATAATGCAATTATGGAATCCATTACAATTATTGATGGTAAACACCCATCTTTATCAAAGAACGCCCTACCTGACTTGCTCACAAAGGCTCTGGGTGTCACCTTCGATACACAAATCGGTCATGACTATATTGAAGATTTCCAAAAACGGTTTGACTTCTATCATACAGAAGAAGAAAAAGTGCCATTTGATCTGGAAATGTTTAATAAGATTACCAAGGGTGGCTTGCCTAACAAGTCTCTTAATATTGCACTAGCTGGTACTGGTGTTGGTAAGTCTTTGTTTATGTGTCACATGGCAGCTGCAGCTATGGAGATAGGCAAGAATGTATTGTATATCACTATGGAGATGTCAGAAGAAAAGATTGCCGAACGTATAGATGCAAATATTCTTAACATACCAATTGATCAACTTGATACTTTATCTCAATCAATGTATGCTGAAAAGATTGCCAAGGTTAAAAAGTCTACCAATGGTAAACTAATCGTAAAAGAATATCCAACTGGTTCAGCTAATTCATCACACTTTAGGGCACTACTTAATGAACTTAAACTAAAGAAAAAGTTTGTACCACAGATGATCTTTATTGATTATCTAAATATTTGTTCTAGTTCCAGAATGAAAGCTATGGGAGGATCAATCAATTCTTATACATATATTAAAGCCATTGCAGAAGAAATGCGTGGGCTTGCAGTCGAGTTCAACGTACCGATTGTCTCTGCAACACAGACGACGAGGTCTGGTTTTGGTAACTCAGATGTTGGGCTTGAAGATACGAGTGAGTCTTTTGGATTACCCGCTACAGCAGACTTAATGTTTGCACTTATATCAACAGAAGAACTAGAACAGCAAGGGCAACTATTAGTTAAACAATTAAAGAATAGATATAATGATCCAACTTCTAATAAGAGATTTGTTGTTGGTATTGATAGAGCAAAGATGCGCTTGGTAGATGTAGATAATTCAACCGAGGGTCTTGTACAAGATGTGCCAGTGTTTGACAACTCTAAAGCACAAGACAAATTTAACAACTTTAAAATGGATTAATAAATGCAAGTAAAAATTGTAGGCTACACTCAACCACCAGCTGACGACTTTATTGGATTAGATAATGTACAAGACATTATTGCCTATTGTGCAAGAGTATCTAATCCCAGTAATCAGATTAACCAAGAGACTGCACCAAAACTTCTTGCATATCTTTCTAAACATAAACACTGGTCCCCGTTTGAAATGGCATCTGTTACCTTAGAGGTAGAAACGACACGTGATATTGCACGTCAGCTATTACGACATCGTTCTTTCTCTTTCCAAGAATTTTCTCAACGGTATGCAGATCCTCGAGATATGAAAGATACATTTGTATTGCGTGAAGCCCGTCTGCAAGATCCTAAGAATCGCCAGAATAGTGTTGATGTAGATGATCGTGAACTAGAAACTATGTGGCAGATTAAACAACAAATGGTTATCAATGCATCTAAGGAAGCATATGCTTGGGCTATTGATAATGGTATTGCTAAAGAGCAAGCCAGAGCAGTCTTGCCAGAGGGTAATACAATTAGCCGTTTATATGTTAACGGAACTATTCGTAGCTGGATCCATTATGCTGAACTAAGATCATCTAATGGTACTCAAAAAGAACACATGGAATTGGCTATTGCCATTGCCGAAGCTATCTCTAAAATTTATCAACCAATAAAGGAGTCTGTTTAATGGGTCGTAAACTAAGCACTTGGGAAGCACCACCAGGTAGAGGTCATTGTGAAGTGCATTTTGATTATAAAGAAGAATTTGCATATATTAAATACTTTGATGCAAATGGTAAGCAATTCTTTATTGAAGAGTTCCCTAATAAGGCTATTGGTTTTGTCGAAGATGCTGCAGAGAATTGGACCCTTGGTATTAAGAAACTAACCAATCTGTAGTAAATATGTAACACTATTAGTTATTTTATAAAAAAAGTTAAAAAAAGTGCAGAAAACACTTTACATCTGTATGTGGATATGGTATAAGAGTTATAGAAACAATAACTAAGGATTATAAAATGACAAATGTATATACAGTATTCGGAAATGATGACGGAGTAATAGGTGTTTATGGTAGCTGGGCAAAAGCTACTGTTGCTGCATTAGATTACTGTGGTGATAATGCGGTCGAAGATCGTACTGATTATTCACAAGGTGATGACAAAGATCGCCTTTGGGATGTTAGGTTTTTTGATGGTGATTCATCAGGTGCTAGCATAACTCGCTGGTATGTGCAATAGGAATATGAAAAATATGTTATCAACATCTATGAGTGTATTGTGCTTATTTGGCATTGTGACTTGCTATAGTTTACTTAATCATGAAAAAACTACAGAAGCACAATGCATGGCATTAAATATATACCATGAAGCCAGAGGAGAAAGTATTGAAGGGCAATATGCAATTGCTCACGTTACTTTAAACCGAGTTGCTTCAACTAGATGGCCTGATAGCATATGTGATGTTGTATATCAACCTTACCAATTCAGCTGGACGCATCAGATCCGAGATCAGAAACCTAAGGGTAATGCTTGGACAGTTGCTAAACAAGCAGCAGCTCTTGTTCTGTCTGGTGAACATAAAGATAATACTGGTGGAGCCGACCACTACCATGCAGACTATGTTAATCCTTACTGGTCTGAAGACATGGATTTGACTACTACTATCGGTACACATTTATTCTATAAGGCAAGATAATGAAAGATATTGATTATAAATTTAATGAAGGTAATCTAATTGCCGAGTTTAAAAAATACATTGATTCGACATATGGTGGGCACTATGCTCAAAATAAGTTTCAATCAACAGAAGTGATTATCGAAAGAGGTCACGGAACTGGTTTCTGCATGGGTAATGTAGATAAGTATTCAAACAGATATGGTCGGAAGGGCACTAAAGCAGATGCTCGTAAAGACCTTATGAAAGTGTTGCATTATGCTCTTATACAGTTGCATATACATGATAATGATCTGTAGTAAATATGTAACACTTTTGGAGAAACTTTCTCCGTAAACTAATTTAGACTGATCTTTGGTCTAAATAAAATGTAAACGATGAAGCGACGTGAACACATACTGGACTGGGGGGCAGTACCCCACAGCTCCACCAAAATTACTTAGGAGAAGACAATGATTAAATGGATTATAAATTCGTATAACAATTGGATGGCTAAGAAAGAAGCAGAGGTACCAAAATACCTATCTGGTAAGTAATTTTGATGGGGCTGAACTAGGATCGACAGGTGTCGTAGTGAAGTGGAGTTTACCGGATGATCGCGTATAGATCAACTAAACTAAATGCAAATGAAAATTTCGCACCATCTGGTTACGCCCTAGCGGCATAACACAGGGAGCTGGCCACTTGCTTAGCAACAGAAAAGTGGCATTAACTATTCATCAATATAAGGAAATTAAGATGAAAATTGCACTAACAGCAGCAGCCCTAGTATTGGCTGCATCTACAGCATCTGCTGGAGACCTAAACATTGGTGGCCAAACTATTTCAGCCGGCGGTGAATTTGATATGAACTATACAACTGGTACCGAACTGTGGGCTTTGGATTTTACTCCTAAGGCAGGTCTTAACGCCTTCGGTGTAGATTTCTCAGTAGATACAACATTTGATGTTCTATCTTTGAATGATGCATCTAAAGAAGCATTTACTGGTCTTGACTTTGTAGCTGGTTATACACTAGGTGGAGGTCTTCGTACTTACACTGAAGTTAGCACAAACTCAGACCTAGAATTTGGTGATGTGACTATGGGCGCAACATTTAACTTCTAATAAATACGAATAAGGGTTGCTACTTAATAAGCACGTGAGGAGCCATGGTTAGCTCCTCTTTTTTTATTATAAATAGGGATAGGAGAGGCGTATTATGATTCTTTTTATTTCTGTCGTACTAGGGCTTTTGTGGTCACAAGTTATATCACACTTTGGTGCGTCAATACTATTACATAGACATTATTGCCATAAACAATTTGAGGTACCTAAATGGTTTGAAGCCCTAGGTCTTTCAATGTTAATGGTCGCTTGTATTAGAACACCTATTGGTTGGATTGCTTCTCATAGAATGCATCATAAACATTCTGATAGTGAAAAAGATCCACATTCTTGGAAGCATGTAGGATACTGGAAAGTTTTATTTACGACTTGGAATATAAGAAAAATATCTCCAAAATATTCTCGTGACTTGTTTAAGAACCCTATGTTGGTATTTTGTCACCACCACTGGTTAAAAATTCTTATCATCACAAACATAGTATCATTTATAATAAGCCCATACTTTTGGCTTGCTTTCTGTGCAATACCATTTGTATTTGCAAAAGTAGGATTTGGTTTATTAAATACTGTTGGTCATAATGAAGAAGGTGGTAGTGATGTCGCATGGCTAAATCTTTTTATTGCAGGTGAAGGTTATCATAGACAACATCATCTTAATTGGAAACAAGTCAGATTGCATAAGTGGGATACAGCAGGTTGGATTGCTGAAAAATTATTTGTTAAAGGAAAGTAGATGAAGAAAAATCAATTACCATCCATAATGAAACTAAATGTTAACATAGATTTAGATTTACTTAGAGATAATTGTAACACCCTTGCTGAAAAGTTTGTTGATGTAAGAACAGCAAATCCAGGGCTTTGTATGAATCATGAAGACCTTGTAAAAGATGTTTACGATAACTTCGAACAGATCAATCTTACAACACCATCAGAGATACTACCTCACACAACATCTATTAAGGAACGCTTGAGACGCAGAGAAGAACATTTATATAATGTAGCAACCGAGGATTATACTGGTAGTTATATTGAAAAGATAGTTACACAGTGTAAAGCACCAGCATCTCGTATTCGTATTACTAAACTTGCACCAGGTAAAACTATTCCATTTCATGTAGATTATGATGTATCATATGCAGTAAGATGCATTGTGCCAATATACGGAGACAATAATACTATCAATTTATTTAAACGTAATGGTAAACTAGAGGCATATAACCTGAAGTGTGGTAATGCATACTTTCTAAATATAGGATATCCTCATGCTGTTGTGAATATGAGTGATAAGCCACGTATTGCTTTAATGTTTAGTTTGGATGGTACAGATGACTTGTGATAGTAAACAGTATTATAACAAGTCACACCTTTGGCCTATTGCACGTGAAGTACAAATAATGGGTCACAAGATATTCTACGATCAAGAGTTTACTGAACAATCTTACATTGATTATATGAAAGGCTTTGGAGAACTTGAACGACATGAGTTGTTTATGAATTCAAAGGAAGTGCCAGAACTATTTTATGTTACTGATAAACGAGATGAGTCTGGACAGAAAATTGGTATGTTCGGTGGTGGCGAATTAGGCTGGCACTCTAATGGTAATAGCAGGCACAAAATAGATAAGATATTAATCAGCCTTTATTGTGTAGAAGGTGATCCTAATACTACATTATCTATATGTAATACCTCAGATCCTTTCTATGACTTGTCTGAAGAGGATCAAGAGTATTTTAAAAATGTAAGAATACGTCTTAAATTTAAAAACAATACAATGTATGAGTTAGATGATGACGATCCAGAACTTGAGTTTATGAGTAAGAACAAAGGTTCTATTCGACCGCTAGTTGGTAGACATCCTCATACAGATAAGTATTATTTTTATTTTCCCTACCATTTTATTTGTAGAGCATGGCATGGGAAAACTCGCATAGATCATAATGAGCTTATTGAAAGATTAAAACCCATTATCTTTCAGAGCAAATATCAGACACATCATATCTTCCAAAAAGGTGATATGCTTCTAATGGATCAATTGACTTCTCTGCACAGACGAACACCTGTGATGGGAGACCGTATGTTATGGAGAGCTGCAGGTGACTATTCGAAAATCTGAATTAAGAAACTTTCCATATGTAAATGTACCTAGGTTTAAGTCTGTAGAAATATTACTATTGGCTCAGACAGCGGCAGATACATATTTTAGCAGAGGTTCTGGAGAAGCAACCAGAGAATTAGATCACGTCGAATCTACTCATAGACATTGGGTAAGCCCTATGATTGATCTATCAGATTTTCCATATTGTTATTATACTCACGGTGTTACTGATGCCATACATCATTGGGAAATGACAGATAAGAGACCATGGCAGAAATTATGTTATGGCGAATATGAATATAGAGATATAATAGGTTCTAAAGGATCCGTTACTTGTGATGTGCCAGGGCAGTATATGGATAAAGAAACTCACAGAGCTGCACTACCTGGTGTAGTTGATCCTAATAAGCCTTTATATATCTCAACACCTTCTGCGGCAGATGGTAATATATTTAACGCTCCTGTTGATAGTTGGAAAAACTCACCACCAGTTATACTAGATTGTACTTATGTATCATCCACTGCTATTAAAACAATAGAAGTTCCAAAAACAACAGAGCAAGTGTTCTTTTCTTTCTCTAAAGGTTTTGGTCTTATTGGTAGTAGATTAGGATTAGTCTATACTAAAGAACCACACCCTACTCTGCATAGATTAAAAGAATATGAGAACTGGAATTATAGTGGTGTAAGAACGATGCAGCTTCTAATGAATAACTTTGCTGTAGATTCCATGCATACAAAATATAAAGATAAGCAACTTGCCATTTGTAAAGAATACGATTTTACACCTTCTGATTGCTTTTACCTTGCAACTACACATGATAGATACTATACAAGACGCAGACGAATGCGTTGGAATGATTCTGCTAGAATATGCTTAACACCTTTATTTGAGGATTACTTATGACTAAACAATTGATGGATTATACACAGGTAGAGCTTGAGCAATTAACTCAAAAGATTTTAGAGAATGGTCATGCGGTTTTACATGATCAAGATTTAACAAGACAACAACTTGTAGAAACTTGTAGTCGTTTTGGAGAAATTGAAGAATTGGATTATTTTATGAATCCAAAGGATAGCCCTCAGATAAGTATTGTATCAGGTAAGGTTGTCGATGGTAAAGCATTAGGTATGTTTGGCCCCACTGAGCTTGAATGGCATGCCAATGGTACTGGTAGATATAACTTTGATGAAATTTGTGTAGGATTATATTGCGTAGAAGAATGTATTGATACAGTACTGTCGTTGGTAGATCAGTGTAGAGCGTTTGAAGAACTACCAGAGAAAGAAAAAGAGTATTATCGAGCTATTGATATTCATCTTGATAATTCTGGACCACGTGCCAGAATATGGAGAAATGATGGAGAGTATTCAAAAGCATATAAAAACCAAGGTGAACAAAATTTTAGAATTGGTCAAGAACACTACAAAGAAAAGTTGGATCGTAGACCTTTAGTTGCAAAGCATCCAGTGTCTGGTCGTGAATACTTTTATCCTATGTTTATTTACTTAACAAAAGCATGGCACAATGGTGTAGAGATAGAGGACTTTGAACACTTCTATGAAATTTTAAATAGTAAAATTACTAGATCAAAATATATGAGCCACCATGTGTTTAGAAAAGGCGATCTGCTCTTTATGGATCAGCTCACTACAAGTCATAGAAGGTCTGCTGTTAAGAATAAAGACAGACAACTATGGAGAACAGCATTTGATTATAAGAAAACATCAAAGCAGATACCATGGCCAGAGATTAAAACAAAAATAGAGAATGGTCAGAAAGTGCCTCTGAAGGAAGATTATGAATTTAGTGATATGGCTTATCTTGATTCACCAGAAGCATATGAGCTATTTGAAACTCAAGCAAATATTATTATAGAAAAACAGTGTAAAGGTATTGTTGATGTTGGCTGTAGACATGGACCAGTATTAGATATATTACACTCAAAGGGCTATACTGATTTTGAGTATATGGGGTTTGATACTTCTAAAGAGCCTATTGATATAGCAACAGAAAAGTGGAAAGATCATAGTAATATAGAATTTAGATGTGAGAGTTGGAACGATGCTGAATGTTTCTTTGTTGACTTTGATGTAGATCAAGTAATATGGAGCGGTGTATTACTATACAGACCAGATGATCACTTTGATTTCTTTGATAAGATTACAAATAAATTATATTCAAGCCCTAATGCTATCATACAAGAACCTATGCCATGGCAAAGACATTGGAAAGCTGGTCTTATTCTAAACACTATTGCAGATAGTATGGAAGAATATAAAGATGCATATAAAGAATTTAAAGAATATAAACTCGACCTTGATATATTTGCTGGTCGCAGATTAGTTGCGGATGTTACATTATGATATTAGCACTCAGTACCTCACAAGCACCTAACAGTCTCAACGAAAGAGGGCTAAAACTACTCAGCTGTGATTTTGATAGAATAGATTGCTTGGCTGACTATGATATACCTGTAGTAAATGTTAATGGTATGGATGCAGATATACCTAAAGATGTTGCTGCTTTATTTCTTATGATGCATCAGTTTGATAAGTTTGTGTTTGCAATACCAGAGTTTACTGGAATGATGAGTTCAAGTACAAAGAACCTATTAGACTGGGCTGTTGTAATATCAAATATGAATTTAGATCATGGTAAAGGATACCCTTGGACTGATAAACATGTTATACTTCTCACCTTTACTCCGAGTGGAAAAGAAGGTGGTGGCAGACATATGGAACAGACTAAAGATATATTTAAAAAACTTGGTGCAAATGTTGTATATACAGATGTATCTACATATGGTTGGCAGCATGTGGTACCAGATAATCAAGAACACTTTACTGAGATGTCTGATAAGATAAACAACTATCTACTATATAAAGCAGATAATAAAGAGTATTTTAAAAACAAATATAATGATTGGAATGAAAAATGGGATTAGAAACTAAAGGTTTGTACATACTTAAAGATGATGATTATGTACCTTATAATTTACCAATGGGTAAAGTGATTTTATGTGGTGTGCCTGGAGCATTTACACCAGGCTGCACTAAAAGACATCTGCCAGGATTTGCAAAGAATTTAGACAAGTTAGATGCTAAGGTTGTGTTTGTTGCGGTTAATGATCCGAGTGTCATGCATGCATGGAATGTATTATATGGTCATCCTCACATTGATGCAGTGGCAGATCCATTAGCTGTATTCAGTAAATATATGGGTAAGGATGTTGACTTTGGTGATTATATGGGTATTAGATGTAAACGATATGCTATGCTTATAGAGGATGGTGTATTTGTAAAAGAATATGCAGATCCGTTTATTGAAGGTGTATTATGATACCAGGAATTGCAGAGTATGTAGATGTTGATCCTCAGCATGAATTATTACTTGACCTGTATGAAAAAGTAAAAGGTGTAAGGGCTGGGGAGGACTTTAATGTTTTTGGTAAGACACCATTTGAGAGTTATTCGTTAGAATATAATATGACTGGTAAGGATACTGGTTATGAAGAAATATATGATCCTATCTTATCTCAGCACAGAATGGTACATCCACATTATCAGTTTAGATCAACTGGATTTAATACTGCTGATAGTACAGAGAAAGATGTATTCCCTCATACCGACATAGATCAGAATAGAGAACACAGTCAAGGGTACAATATCATATATCCTGTACTTGGAGCAAGTCGTTTAGATTATTATGAAACACTAGAAGACGAAATATGCCTACCTGAAAAGAACGCTCAAGGATATTATTACTATCATGAGTTTAAAGCACAGAGTCAGATGGGTCAAGGCACGCCAGAGTTTGAAAAGTTTTTAGCTGATCGTAAGATTGGTGAGATCATTATTGATAAGCCTTGTCTTATTGATACAGAAGTAATGCATAGAGTAATTATTACAGAGGCACCCAGATGTGCATTTGTGACAAGATGGAATAATATACCACCTATTGACTTCCATTCGTTTAAAGAAAGAGTTGAGTCTATATTATGAACTGGCAAACATCATATACTATAAATGATGATTTAAAAGAAAAAATATCTAATATATGCAATAAAAAATTAGAAGGTGAGCCAGACGATCAAGAAGTATGGCATAGAACATCTCATATAACTTTAAATTCCTACACGTGGTCCTTTTATAAAGCAGAGGGGCTTAACGAGGTTAAAGAACAACTTAAAATAATTACAGGTTTAGATACTATCTATGATCACGGGTATACCTGCATATGGAGATACGACCAAGAATTTCCAAAGTGTCCAATACATATAGATTATGAAGCTCAACATAAAGGGTCTCTTTGCATATCTTTATCTGGGTATCATAATATATTTTTACATGATATAAAAACAAAAGAAAAACTAGAAAAGATTACTGTGAAAGATAATAGTATTATGTTTATAAACAACTCAAAGTATTATCATAGCGTAGAAGGTAACGGCGATCTGTGGATACTAGGAGTAAAGAAGTGAGAATAGTTCCGTATATAAAAGATTCAAAGCCTACTTATGAGGAACCAGATCAATGCCATGATGCCTTTCTGCAGCTACAGATAGAGAAAGACACTGATAGATTATCAGACAACTATTCTTATAAAAATTTAAACTTAGATAGAATGGTGATGTTTAACTTTGTGTTTGATGGAAACAATCCAGTTTTATGTTCAGGTTGCGAGACCATATATCCTGGTGTTGTAAGAGTTATGTCTAGGTATTACCATTATAAAAATTATAGAACAGATGGTACGTCTATGTTTGAGAAGGTGGATAACTTTAAAGAGCTAAATTACTGTGTCGACAACCTTGATGCTCCTCTTATAATTTGGACACGTGAATTCAGTAAAGGTTTCTTTACTAAACTCAAAAGAGCACGCCCTGATATATTTGAAGATTGGCAAGTGTATCCAGATAAACTACAGATAGGAAGCCCACCTTTAAAGAAAGCAAATAATCTACAGTATGTATTTTATAAAGGCGATATTAACTATCTACGCAACCCACAATATGAAGACGGTACTCCATAGAAGCATTTACAAATGTATGTTTCTTTCTGGTGTCAACTAGATAGTGAGAGCCATCTGCCGGATACCTGCTTACAATATCATCTATAACAAAAAAGTTATTCTCGTTAGTAAGTAATGGTATATGCATTCTTTGAGTAGGGTCACGGTGATATGTGTAGCATGACTTAGGTGCTAACTTCATAAGCCTTGATCTATACATTCCTAATGAATCTAATACAGAATTAGTATATGGCAGATCATATGCATATACATTAAAATCTTGTTCTGTATTAACCAATTTGGTCAGACGACCTTCCCCACCAACATTATCTTTTGTAACCTGTAAGGACAATTGTTCTTCATACTCAGGTAAGCCCTGTAGTTCTAATAGTATATGTTCTATGTCTATGCGCATACTGTTAATTCTTTCACATTGTATTCTTGAATAAGAACCCATTCGATAACATCTATTACATAATCTAAAGGCATCTTTTCAACATCTTTATGTGCTGATCTTTCAGTATCAAAGTAACCAAAGTTCAGACACGTTGTTTTCTTACCAGCTATGAACAACTGGTTATTAGCTTCTCGCAAGGCTCTTTTCTCTACAGCATATTTATGTAGATATGTAAAATCACTTGCGTGAGATCCTATGTTAATGATACGTTTATTAAGAGCTGCTGCTTTGTATAGCATATCCACTTGCTCAAAGCCATCATGTTTACAATTAATGAATATATCACATTCTTCTAATGTAGATACAGTATCATATTTTTGTTTTAATGCTTCACCTAGGCCTCGTCTAGTGCCAGTAATATAAAATTTCATCTTCGCCTCATTGTAACAAATATGTTACACATTTGTATTATTATCAAATAAACACTTTACAACCATATTTAGTTGTGTTATACTACTTATATCAAATAACGGAGATACATTATGATTAAAGTAAATGATATTCAAGACGCTCTAATATTAGAGAATCTTATTCAAGGTGTAATCAGACGAGCTGATGGCTGTTCTAAAGAGCATGTGTTAATCGAGCTTGATATGATTTGTACTACTCTTCAAAATAATGTAACTCGCATCGAAAGCGAAATGGAAAAGGAAGCTGTATAATGTATACTTACACAACTGATTTATTTTCTGATCTTCATAAAGATGTCTATGGCTATCGCCCTCGTGGTGAAGCTATGGATGAGTGGAACTCTCGTACTCCTCGCCAGAAGAATGAGCTATATAATGCTCTTTGTGATGAGCTTGAAGCAGTTACTCAAGATGATGAGCGGCGTGCTGCTCGTAATGTTTTTGAGTTCACTGGTGAAATACTTGATATGATTGAGCTAGGTGCTAAAGACAGAGAAACTGCTCTGCGCTGGATGACTCAAGAGGATAAGTTTTATTCTGAGCAATGTGTATCTCACTGGGTCTGGTCTCGTGGCATCTTGTTTACTGACTATGGTAAGCAGTTGGTTAAAGACCTTATGAACATTGTCGAGATAAAAGCAAATTAATTGTAAAAAAAGCAAATTAGTTGTTTACATCTGTAATTGGATGTGTTATACTAATTTTAGAAACAAAAATTGAAAAGGATTTTATATAATGGCACATGAAGTAGAAATGATTAATGGTGTTGCTCAAATGGCTTTTGTTGGTGATACACCTTGGCATGGTCTTGGTACTCAAGTTCATAATGACTTGAGCCCTCTGCAGATGATGCAGAAAGCTGGACTTGACTGGAATGTTAAGAAAGTAGATGCTTTTATCAACGTAGGTGATGAGCAAATCAAAACAGGACAACAAGCACTTGTTCGTTCTTCTGATAACTCAATTTTAACAAATGTAGGCAAAGGTTGGAATCCTGTTCAGAATGAGCAAGCATTTGAATTCTTTGCAGAATATGTGGCAGCTGGAGATATGGAAATGCATACAGCTGGTTCACTCAAGGGTGGTCAGCAAGTCTGGGCTCTTGCAAAGATAAAGGAATCTTTTGATGTATTTGGCGATGATACTGTTGAGTCTTATTTACTTTTTTCTAATCCCCATCAGTACGGCAAATCTATTAATGTTAGGTTTACTCCTGTACGGGTTGTATGTAACAACACACTCACAATGAGCTTAGAAAGCAAAGCTGATCGTGCTGTTGCTGTAGGTCACCGAACAGAATTTAACCCTGATATGGTTAAAGAGCAACTAGGTATTGCACATGAGAAGTTTGCCAAGTATAAAGAAATGGCTCAGTTCCTTGGATCACGTAAGTTTAAAGTTGAAGATTTGTTGAACTACTATAACAATGTGTTCCCTCATACTCACACACCTAATAAGGTTTCTGAAGTAAAAGCTAAAGAGGAAATGTCTCGTACAGCTCAACTATGTTTAGATAACTTAGAAACACAACCTGGAGCACAGTATGGTGAAGGCTCATGGTGGCAGGCATTTAATTCTGTTACTTATGTTACAGATCACTTACAGGGTCGCAATGCAGAGAATAGATTGCACAGCCAGTGGTTTGGACAGAACCAGCTTCGTAAAGTAAAAGCAGCAGAGCAAGCAGTCAAGTTTGCTCTGGCTGCCTAAGGAGATATATCATGCAACTTGTAAATGATAATAATGATGCTGAGTTAGTTGCCGTTAAAGCAACTAACGACGATGCAGTCACCATTGCAAAAATGGTTGATAACATGAATAGGTCTCTAAAAGATGATGGATATGCCTATAGGTATATTACTGATCTTATTGGTGATAGGATTTATATCCGACAACTCGTATAATATTAACTTTCTCCCTTAACTGAGCCACCTTCGGGTGGCTTTTTTTTATTATAAATACTAGCAAATAATATCTGGAAAAGAGTATGAAAACATTTAAAGGGTTTATAACAGAAATGGCTTCTTTATCTCCAAAAGAAATGGTAAAATACAAATGGCGTATTGAGGTATTTCTTCGCAAGTATAAATCAAAGGATAAGAAAGAACGCACATTTGAATTAGCAAAAGGTAGTAGTAAAGTTACCTTTAAATATGAGCCAAAGATAGCTGCAGTTGTAGCTAAAGGGAATCAAGCTACACTCAGAGATGTTCGTCTAACTGGTGATGATGGTAAAACTTATAGAATTAGTGCACTTGGAAAAACTGCAGAGTTTGGTGGTAAGGGTGCTGGATCCGGTACAGCTAAAGAAGATGCTGAACTTGCAAGCTTGCGTAAACAATTAAATGATATTCGCACTAAAACAGCTATGGGTTATGTTCCTATAAAAGTTGGTAAAAAGATTTATAATGTTGCAGCTACTGAGACAACACCTGGTGTACCAAAGTCTGACTTCCATTTAATTGATGTTGATGGTAAAGAATGTGTTTGGATTTCTCATAAAGATGGTAAAGGTCCAAAAGACTTCCAACAATGGGGCGGTATCTCAAAGAGATCAGAACCTACAATTCACAATCATAAAGAAGTACAAGCATTTATTAATGATTTAAAAACACAATATCCAGATGGCTTACCACGTGCCACTTCTTTATATCGCAAGATTAAAGATAAGAAATTAAAAAATCTAAGTGTATATGGTAACCAATATGGTAAAGCACTAGGGCGACAGAATACTTCTATCCTTATTCAAGGGCCAGTAAAGCTGGTTAAGAAAGGTAGAGCATACGAATTCCAATCTAACCATATCCATTATAACGGAGATAAGGTTGACGATTTAGGATTTGAGCCTGTGTTATCAGCTATCTATAAAGGTGATCGTAGTGATGCTGGAGTAAAAGGTACTAGGATAGTAATCATGCCAATTCAAGGCAGAAAATTTAAAGGAACAGTTTAATGGCTTGGGTAGCAATTCCAAATAACCCTGATTGGGAATACAATAACGATCCTACAGATCCTGGTGCAACCAATGCACTTCGTAGACAATGGGTATTATCATCTAGTGGTGTTAGACAACAGAAGGATGGTACACAAGTTTATGTTCAAGTTCGTAGGGTTGGTGATACTGCTAATACAAACAAAGGCGAATTAAGTAAATCCTTTTGGGACGCAAGAGGAACTGAGGATAATGTAGTTGTAAGTACATCATTTGACATGACCGTTAGGACTACAGCAGCCAATGAGACATTTACTATACCTTTACTGAGCAGTGAAACGTATAACGCAACTATCGATTGGGGAGATGACTCTACAGGAAGTATTAATGGTGCAACTCTATCACACACATATGCATCGGCTGGAGATCACGCAATCAGCATCAGTGGCACGTTCCCATCTATTTTCTTTAATAATAATGCAAATGCTGCGAAAGTTATTGAGGTAACTAACTTAGGTCAAGTAGGATGGACAAACACAACGAGAGCATTTTGGGGTTGCACTAACATGACTAGCTTTACCTCTGGTGTTACAGATACATCATCTGTTACAGATATGAATTATATGTTCAGGGATTGTACTAATCTAACATCTGTTGATGTAAGTAGTTTTAATACATCATCTGTTTCATCTATGCTGCAAATGTTTTTCAATTGTACTAATCTAACATCTATTGATGTAAGTAACTTTGATACTTCAAATGTTACTAGGATGGATTATATGTTTGCTAATTGTTTTAATTGTACATCGGTTAATGTAAGTAACTGGGATACTTCATCTGTTCATAGGATGTACAGTATGTTCAGTCTCACGGGTAGAGATATTTCTGGTACTTTTGATATTATTGGAGTTGAGAACTTTAGCATTGAAGGTCTGAACGCGTATTATATCTCATTCCGTGACTTCTTAATAGCGCCTGTTGGACTGCCTACAGCACGTTATGATGCATTCCTAATTAATCTTGATGCTCAAACTTCTCCGAATTTAACTTTAGTCGGCTTTGGAAGCAGTAAATATACAGCCGGTGGTGCTGCAGAAGCAGCAAGAGCTAGTCTAATTAGCAATGACGGATGGTCAATAACTGATGGAGGAGCAGCGTAATGGCTATATTAACTAAAACAGAAGGTTATTTTATTATCAATAGTGGACCAATTTCTTTAAGTGAATCTAATATGGTATCGTATCGTGATGATGCTACTGTACAGGAGTTTGATACTGAAGCATTAATGCTTGCAGCACATAAAGAACAATTCCCAGATCAGTATTCAGATTCAGATGAATAAAAATAACACTTTACTTATTAAAACAAATATGGTATAATCCAAGTATGATAACATTTAAAGAAACACTTACTGAGCAAAAGAATACTCACATGACACACATCGAGGATAAGGTTCTCTATGGTGGCGTTAAGGGTACTCGTGAAGCTATCTTTGCCCTAAGAGATATGCGAGATATGCTAGGTGGTAAACATGCTGGTAGTGTATCAGTAAAGTGGGACGGAGCACCTGCTATCTTTGCTGGTACAGATCCCCGTGATGGTAAATTCTTTGTTGCTAAGAAAGGTATCTTTAATAAGAACCCTAAGGTATACAAAACTAAAGCTGATGTAGATGAAGACACAAGTGGAGACCTAGCTGTTAAGCTCAAAGAGGCTCTTAGATATTTGCCTGCATTAGGTATTAAAGGTATTGTACAGGGCGACTTTTTGTTTAGTTCTGGTGATGTAAAGAAGGAAAAAATTAATCGTGAAGCGTATCTCACTTTCCATCCTAATACTATTGTTTATGCTGTCCCTGTGGCATCTGAATCAGCAAAAGCCATTAAAGCAGCCAAAATTGGTGTCGTATGGCATACCACATATACAGGTAACGACTTTGCCTCCCTTAAAGCTAGTTACGGAGTCAACGTGTCTGCTTTCAAGTCTACAAAGAATGTCTGGTCACAAGACGCCATGCTAAGAGATATGACAAAGTTTACTATGTCAAAGAAGGAAACAGATGAAGTTAATAAGTACCTCAGTGAGTGCGGTAAGCTATTCAACCAAATCTCCAGTAGCACACTCAAAGAACTTGAGTCAAAGCAAGACCTTGCACAACTCATCGAACAATTCAACAATAAGTATGTTAGAAAAGGACAGATTGTCAAGGATACATCACGGCATACTGCCATGCTTATACGTTGGATCAAACTTAGGTTTGGTAAAGAAATTAACAAAAGAAAGTCGGAGAGAGGTAAAACCACTCAACGAGATAAGTTAAGTGCGACACTTGAATTCTTTTCGGATAAGAATAAAGCAAATCTAATAAAAATGTTTGAATTACAAAAGTTAATGGTACTTGCTAAATTAAAACTTATAAATAGACTTAACCAGTTGAGTATGACTAAGGCTTTTGTTAAAACTAAAAATGGATTTAAAACCGTTGGTGCAGAAGGCTATGTTGCAATCGACAAACTTGGTGGTGATGCAGTGAAAATCGTTGATCGTATGGAGTTTTCATACAACAACTTTTCACCCAATGTTGTTAAAGGATGGGAAAAGGCAGGTAAGTAAATGAAGAATTTTAAGACATTCTTAGAAGACGGCTCAGGCGTTGACGAAGCGCTATCTATTATGCAGCGAAGAAAAAAGGCTATTAGTCTTCGCAAGAACAAAGCTAAGTTAGCTATTGGTCGCAAAAAAGCCGCAAATAAAATAGCAAGTCACGGCGTGTTAAAGAAGCGTGCTCAAAGAGCAGCAAGAAACCAGATGGTTCGTAAGATTACTAAGGGTATTGGAAAAGGTGATCTAACTAATGCTCGTAAAGCCGAAATGGAAAAACGCCTAGATAAGATGAAACCACGTATTAATCGAATAGCAAAAAGATTAATTAAAGATGTTCGTAAAAAAGAAATCGCAAGGAAACGTGGTAAATAATGAGCATCCCAAGTTTTAGTCAGTATCTAGTTGAAGAGGAAAGGTCCGTTTACTTTACGTTCGGACGAATGAATCCTCCTACGATTGGTCATGAAAAGTTATTGAATTCACTAGCATCTAAAGCTGGAAGAAATCCTTATCGTGTGTATCTATCACAGTCTCAAGACAAGTCAAAGAATCCTCTAAAGTATATGGATAAGATTAAGATTGCAAGGAAGATGTTTCCTAAACATGCAAGACAAATTCTTATTAATAAGAAAGTTAAGTCCACCATGGATGTGGCAGTTACTTTATATAATGAAGGCTTTAAACAGCTTGTTATGGTTGTTGGTTCAGATCGTATACGTGAGTTTGATATTCTATTAAACAAGTATAATGGTAGTAAAGCTCGTCACGGGTTCTATAACTTTGAGAAAATTACAGTATTATCCGCTGGAGAAAGAGACCCTGACGCTGAGGGTGTCTCTGGTATGTCTGCATCTAAGATGAGAGCTGCAGCTAAAGCAAATGACTTTACTTCATTTGGACAAGGTTTGCCTAGAGCAATATCTAATAGTGATGCTAAGAAACTATTCAATAGCATTAGAACTGGTATGAATATTAAGGAAGAAGCATCATTTAAAAATCATGTTGAACTTGCTTCAGTATCAAAAGAGCGTGAAGCCTTTGTTGCTGGTGAATTATTCAAAGAAGGTGATGAAGTCATTATTAAGAAAACTGATGAAGTTGGTACTATCACAATGTTAGGTGCTAACTATGTGATTGTAGAGACAGTTGATCGTAAGACACGGCAATGGTTAGATTCAGTAGAAAAGATTGTCGAAGAAGCTAAGTATGACTATGGTACAGATGCTTCAGTAAAATATATTAAGAAAACTACACCTGGCCAAAATGAAAAGAAGACTGCAGAAACTAAGCCTAGTAAGTATACAAAAAGATTTAAGCAAATGTTCGGAGATGAATAAAAATGGGTAAACAAAGAGAAGCATTTGGACGTGCTAGGTTCAATCAGCTATTAAAGAAAAAAGGCATCGACACTAATAAGATGCATTCAGATAACGAAAAAGATGCAACAGCAGCTAAGAAAAGAAAAGATGCAGCTGGAAAAGATTTAGCATCTTTTAGAAAGCAAACTGGTATCACTTCTGAATCTGTAAATGAAGGTATTCTTAATAAAAGTACCTATAAGAGCAAGCTTGCTTGGTTTAAGGCACATAAAGAATTAAAAAAGATGAGAACATCGGTGGCTCCTGAAAAACAGAAAGCCTATAGAAACCTTCTAAATATGTTCTTTCATACATTAGACGATTTTGATCCAAAGATGATGGATAGATGGAACACTAAAACTTCTAATAAAAATAACCTTGGTAATGATTCAGTTGCTGATCTAAGATTTGAATTAAAAGATATTTTAGGAAAAGATGCAGGTAAAATTATGGAATCGGTAGAACCGGTAAATGAAAAAAATTACTTTGGCCACAACGTTGATCCAACTAAGTTTGCTGCATACATGAAATTCGTAAAAAATAATAAGCTTGAAGAACCAACTGTTCGCATGATTCAGCAAATGGTTTTTGATCAAAAGGGCAAAAGGCTCTCAAGTCCTATGCAATACATGGTAGATAGGTTAAAGCAAGACCTAAAGAATCCAAAGTATAAACAAGCTTTAAAATTATGGAATGATGCTAGGCTTAATGAATCTGTTTCAGTTAATATAGATGAAGCACTGACTATGGTATCTCGTAAGCCACACCCTACAGGTGGTCATATTGTTACCCTTAAAGATAAAGATGGCAAGAAAGTTGTTCGTCATTTACATAAAGGTAAAGTAAAGACACTATCTAAAGAAGCTACTGCAGATCCAGACACGGTACGTATGATGAAAGACAATCCACATATGCAGAAAAAAGGCGGACCAGGTGGATTGAAAAGTTTAAATAAAAATACACAAAAGAAAGTAAAGCAAGCTCTCGGTAAAAATGAGAGTGACGAGCTTGATGAAAAAGGTAAGGGCCTTTGGGCAAACATTGCTGCTAAGAAAGCACGTGGAGAAAAGATGAGAAAGAAAGGTGACCCCGGCGCACCTACAGATGCTCAGATTAAACAAGCTCAAGGTAAAAATGAAAGTGTTGAACCTATTACAGAATTAACTGCAAAAGAAAAGCAACTTGTTAATCAAATGTATGATAAAAAAGGCAATCTAACACCACTTGGTAAGAAAGTTTTTAATCATAACAAGAAGCCTGGTGACAAGGGTTATGTAGAGTGAAAAGTTTTAAGAGATTCACTGAAGGACGTGGAGCTGATGGCAAAGGCCATTACAGAGCTACAGACAAAGGTGCTGGTCTCACTCAAAAAGGCAGAGATGCTATTAATAGAAAAACTGGTAGCAACTTAAAGGCTCCAGTTACAGGTAAAGCAAAAGCTGGTAGTAAAGATGCTGGCCGTAGGAAATCATTCTGTGCACGTATGGGCGGAATGAAAGGTCCTATGAAAGACGAAAAAGGGAGACCTACCCGTAAGGCTATGTCGCTCAGAAGATGGAAGTGTTAAGTTATGGCCACCGATGTAGACTGGAAGAAACGTCTCGACAGAATCGAAGAAAAGATGGATAAGATGAGTGAAGTCTTAATATCTTTGGCTCGATTCGAAGAAAAGATGGATGCTTATAACGAATATAGAGAACGTTCATGGGAACGAATGAATAAATTCTCAACTAAATTGGATAGTATTGAAAAGAAGTGTGACGATAATGCTCGCACTGTACATACTATAAATAAACTATTCTGGGTAGCAATCGTTGCTATCGGGAGTGCAATCGCAGCTCAACTTTGGATGTAAGGAGACACAAATGAGCGACATAATGTCAAAGTTGGCGGCTAGATATGCTGAAGTCAACGAAAATAAAAAAATGACCAACCAAAAGGCCCTATCTAAAGCGTCTGCGGCAACACCTGCAGGTAAAGCTGCAGTAACATTACCTAAGGCACCTTGGGATAAAAAGAAAGAATCAAAAGAAGCCATGGATCCTGTCGATAAAAAGGAACTAAAAGGCAAGCATAAAGATCGTGATGATACAGATATTGATAACGATGGCGATACAGATTCATCAGATAAGTATCTACATAAACGTCGTAAAGCTATCTCTAAGAAAATGGATGAAGCTGAAGATAAAACAACACCTTGTCCTAAATGTGAAGGCTCTATGGAAAACCATGCTAAGGATTGTCCATCTGAAAAAGAAGCTAAATCAAAAGATGATACAGCTGTGATGAATCCTGGCAAGGGTAAAGAAGAACCCAAAATGGAAAAGAATGAGTCATATACATTTGAACAACTTGAAGCTATGTCTATCGAAGATTTGGATTCTCTATCAGAATCAATGGATAATGAGCAACTAGATGAGATCCTCGGCACACTAGCCAAAGGTACAGCTCGCCTTGCTGGTAGAGGTATAAAGAAAGCTGTTAATAGATTTTCTGTTTCTGGTAGAGCTGATGCTGCTCAAGCAAAGCTAAAGAAAATGACAAAGAAAAGAAATGATAGAAATCGTTTGAATAAAGCCAAAGCAGGAATTAGTAAACTTAGGGCAACAAAGCCTGTAGGTGCAAGACCTCTTGCTGCAGGTGTAAAAGAAGGTAATGAAATGACAGAACCAAAATGGCCAATATATGCACGTATCTTAGAAAAAGCAATGGCTCCTAAGAAAGATGCAGAAAAAGGCGAAGAGATTGATGCAAAAGATTCAAAATCTTCAAAAGACTTTGTTGATGATCACGAAAAAGGTGATGATAAGAAACAAGGTGATAAAGTTGATATCGCAGTAGCAATCAAAAAGAATGCATCTGCTTTAGCTAACCCAATGAAAGCTGCACCACTTCGCCCTGGTGATAACAAGCAAGGTGATAAAGTAGCTGATAAACCCGAAGGAAAAATGTAAATGATTAAAGCCCCAGGCTGGTGTCCAAATGCTATTCCAACTCTGAAAGGTTGGAAGCATCATGCAAGACCAGAAATTCTTAAACCTGCTAAACTTACTCAAGAACAAATCGATGAGTATAATGGCGATACTGTTCAAGTGTTGATAGAAGCCGAACCAGCTCCTATCGCACCTACAGCTACTATGCTGTCATCTAATGACAATATCTATGTAGATGTTGATGATGATTTAACAGGTATGAGCAAAGCTGAACTTGAAGAAGTTGGACGTGAACATGGTGTTGAACTTGACCGTAGGAAGAGTAGAAAAACTTTGATAGATACTTTGAAAGGCGTAATGCTAAAAGATTAACAAAGTTTGGGATATCATGAATATTGAATTGACTGAGGATAACCTTCCTCTGTATGCAGCAAAACATTACTATAATCCACTTGGTGCAGATCACGATGAATTCATAGAGGACCTTAAAAGGTTTAAATATGTAAAGAGATTGGTGAATAGGTATATTGAGACAGGCTATCTTGCAGATCGCCTTATTCTAAATCATCTTATCGTGCTTCACAATGTGTTTGGTGTTAAACCAACAGTTGAGATGTTAAAGATAAGATTAGATGATCCTCAATGGCCTATCATCAAACCTTTTATATTATATTTAAGAATGATTGATAATACAGAAATAATTGATGTAACTATGGACGAGACTGTAGTACAGGCACTAAGGAATATTTAAATGGGACTTTTATCAAGAGCAGGTGATCTAGTTTACACCCTGAGGTTTCTCAGGTTGCTCACTACGCCGTTTGATAAAACTACAGCATTTGAGTTGGGTCTTATTGATGAAAAAGGTAAGAAACTTAAAAAGCCTGAAACAAAAGATGAAAAGGGAGCCTATAATACATTCCATAGGCTAGTATTTAATATTAAGAAACTAATCCCTGGTAAGAAAATTGGTTCTTATGCAGCTGCTCTTTACTTAATGAAAGAGAAATATGGCGTAAATAACTTTGATAAGATTTTAAGAGAAAGTAATATTGATCCACTGGATCTATTAGCTGAAAATAATGAATGGTTTATGTTAGAACAAAAGCAATTGTCGCCAGGTGTTTATAGAGTAAATGGTGATAAGGTTCTAAACAAGAACTGCGAAGAATTGGTAAAGACAAGAGATCAGGTAAGGATACCAGAGAACTGTTATCCTGTTGGTGATGTATTAGGTTTAGACATCTATGAAGTGACACATTTAAAATCTATGCAGAACATATATGTTACTGCAGGGGAACTAATCAGATGAAGAATAAAGTTAAAGAGGATGCACCAACAAATTCAATAGCACATGGTGGTGTTGATATGGCTCCTAACACAGGTCCAAGAGTAAAAGAAATATCTGTAACAGATAAGCGCAGAAGAAAGGATAAACATCCGGTTCTCCTTAAAAGGTTCCGTAAGTTTATAAACCATCAAGATGATTAAACTTTACATCGCACTTTTTATTCTTAGTATGATGGCTGCTGTTGGTTATGCTGGAAAATATTATTATGATACTACACAAGCAACGATAGCTACACTCAGAGAGAATAATGTCAAGCTAGTAAATGTAGCGGAAACTCTACAGAATACAGTTGAGACTATGGAAGCTGATGCTAAAAGAAATGAAGAATTAAATCGTAACCTTACTAAGAGGTTACAGCAATCGTCAAAACACCTTGATAAACTAAGAGGCGTATTGGCTAAAATTGATCTAACTATGGAAGCAATCCAAGACCCAGAAGGCTTGGAAGAAAGAGTGAATAATGCGGTTAACAGACTTATCAAAAGAATTGAAAGCGAAACATCTCCTGATCCTATCGCCTCTGATGCTGATGGGGTGTCTGGGAAGTCAAGCGGAACCGATAGTAGCAGTAAAGACTGAATACGTCGAACAAAGAATTCCTATTCAAGAAGCACCTAAAGGTGTTAACTTTCCACCTGTGGAATGGTTTATCTTGACGCCTGATAATATAGAAGCAAAGATTGCTGAGATCGAAGCATCTACTGGTTCAGCTGTACTCTTTGCCATTACACCAAAAGGATATGAAAACCTTGCAATTGGTATTGGTGATCTTCGCAGATACATTAAAGATGAGCAAGCAATAGTTGGTTACTATGAGGAAGCACTAGCTCCTGAAGAGCCTGCAAAAGAAGAATAGACTGTTTCAAAAAAAGATACAATATTTAGAAAATAATTGTTACATTTTACTACATTTAGCTATTTACAAGATACCGGATATGATATATAATACTACCTAATGAGATAAGGTATTTTCCTTATTCATATTTTCACGGAGTAATATATGCTATTTACGGAGCAAATCGCACGAAAGCCCGACCTCTACCCTTGGACCAAACAATTCATAGAGGCCATATGGCAAGGCTTTTGGACACCAGAGGAGTTCAACTTTCGGTCCGACTATTCACAATTTAAAAATGATCTTACACCAGCAGAGCAACAAGTTGTTGTTAAGACAATGTCTGCCATTGGCCAGATTGAGATTGCAGTAAAATCTTTCTGGGCTGATGTAGGCAATCACTTACCACATCCATCAATTAAAGACTTAGGTTATGCAATGGCCAACTCAGAGGTTATCCATAATATGGCCTATGAGAAAATTCTTGATGTGCTACATCTTACACACGTATTCGAAGAGAACCTTAATGTAGATGTAATCAAAGGGCGAGTTAATTACTTGCGCAAATATAATAAAAAAGTTTATAAAGACGAACGTAAACAATACATTTATTCCATTATGTTGTTTACACTCTTTGTTGAAAATGTAAGTCTGTTTAGTCAATTCTATATTATTATGCATATGAACCGTAACAAAGCAGTAATGAAAGATTGTGCTCAGCAAGTACAATATACTCGCAATGAAGAGATGCTACACGCACAAGTAGGTATTAAACTAATTCAAACTCTCCGTGAAGAGTACCCTGAGTTGTTTGATAAAGAATTGGAAGCACGTGTACAACAAGAATGTATCGACTCACTTAAAGCAGAAAGCAAAGTGATTGATTGGATTATGGACGGACATTCCGCACCAGGTCTGAGTGCTGATATTCTTAAATCATTTATTGCAAAGCGCATGGCAGATTCAATTGATGCTATTGGTTTTGATAATAGTGAAATTAAGTATGATCAAGAACACATTGATCAAACATTCTGGTTCGATGAAGAACTATATGGAGCCAACATGACTGATTTCTTCCAGAAACGTCCTGTTGAATATGCAAAAGGTCAAGGCATTTCAGCCGATGACTTATTTTAAGGAGTAGATAATGGGCTTTGAATGGGCTAACGATGAGTCACGGATATTTTTATCCCGTGGCTACATTGACGGAAATATGACTGTCGAAGAAAGAGTAAGAAATATTGCTCAGACAGCAGAGATAATTTTAGATAGTGAAGGTTTTGCAGACAAGTTCTATGACTATATGAGTCGTGGTTTCTATTCTCTGTCATCTCCTGTATGGTCAAACTTTGGTACTAAGAAAGGTTTGCCTATTTCTTGTAATGGTGTCTTTATTAATGATAATATGGAATCCATTCTAAAGAAAACTGCAGAAGTTGGTATGCAGACTAAGATGGGCGCAGGCACTTCTGGCTACTATGGTGCGCTTCGCCCACGGGGTGAGCCAATTAAATCTGGTGGAACTGCTGATGGACCTGTACACTTTATGAACTTAACCGAAACAACAGTTGATGTTGTGGCACAGGGTAATGTTCGTAGAGGATCCTTTGCTGGCTATCTTGATATTGAGTCGCCAGATATTATGGAGTTCCTAGAGTGTCGTGAGGAAGGTTCTTCTATTATTAATATGAGCCTAGGTGTTTGTATTGGTGATGAGTGGATGCAATCCATGATTGACGGAGACGGAGATAAGAGAACCCTATGGGCACGTATCTTGCGTAAACGTCGTGAGAGTGGATACCCTTATCTGTTCTTTAAAGATACAGTAAATGATAGTGCACCACGTGTCTTGCGTGATAACAATATTAAAATCTGGGCATCTAATCTATGCTCTGAAATCTGCCTACCTTCTAATGAAGATGAATCATTTGTTTGTAACCTAGCATCTATGAACTTGTTAACATATGACGAGTGGAAAGATACAGATGCTGTCGAGACAATGATCTATTTCTTAGATGCTGTTATGGAAGAATATATTGATAAGACACAAGGCATTCCGTTTATGGAGTCTGCATATAACTTTGCCATTCGTTGGCGTGCTCTTGGTTTAGGACAACTTGGTTGGCATTCTTATCTACAATCTAGTATGATTCCGTTTGAGTCATTTGAAGCGCATCTTAAAGCAACAGAAATCAGTAAATTTATTGATGAGCGTGCTAAGTTAGCATCACAAGAACTAGCAGAAGAATATGGTGAACCAGAAGGTATGCTAGGATATGGTATGCGCAATCTTACTACTTGTGCTATTGCTCCTACTACAAGCTCATCATTTATTCTAGGTCAGGTATCACCATCTATCGAACCATTGGCTTCTAATTACTTTACTAAAGACTTGGCAAAAGGTAAGTTTACTTATCGTAATCCATATCTAAAAGAAGTGTTAGCACTACATGAGAAAGATGATGTTGAAACTTGGACGAATATTCTTAAACACGGTGGTTCTGTACAGCAACTAGACTTCTTGTCTGTAAATGAAAAAGATGTATTTAAAACATTCTCAGAAATCTCACCATTGGTTATTGTTCAACAAGCAGCTGCAAGGCAGAAATATATAGACCAAGCACAAAGTTTAAACATTCTAATCCACCCTGATGTACCAGCTAAAGATGTAAATGCATTGATTATAGAAGGATGGAAACTAGGTGTAAAAACATTCTATTATCAAAGATCAGCTAACCCTGCTCAAGAATTGGTAAGAGATATTATGAATTGTGCAGCTTGTGAAGCATAGGAGAATAAATTGAGCAGTAAACACCACGAGATAGAATGTCCAATGTGTGAGGCACATTGTTTTATCGAAGTAAGAAATTCGGAAGACTTTCCAGAACACTGTCCATTGTGTGGACATCCTGTCGACATAGATGGGGATATGTTTGAGGATTTAGAGGACTAGATGTTAACAGTAACAGATGCAGCAAGAGAATACTTGGCAAGTGTAGGTAAACCTAACGTATCACTTTCCGTAAAAGGCGGTGGCTGCTCTGGTTTCCAATACGAGTGGGGAACTACCGATAAAAAACCTACAGTAGAAAATCTATGGCTGGATCCAATGGCAGAAATGTTTGTGTTTGGATGTGAAGTAGATTATATCACTGAACTAGGTGGTAGTTATCTTACAGTTAAGAACCCTAATGCCACTGCTAGCTGTGGATGCGGAGAATCATTTGCTGTATAAATAGTTCTAAGAATACTTGAACTGGATATATTATGTGGCTATTTGAAGAAGAAAATTTTAATCCCACCCCGGAGGCATTAGCCACTTGGGTGGGATTTGTGTATGAAGTGAATGATACCGCTAACGGGAAAAAGTATATAGGCAAAAAAGGCTTCTGGTCTACACGTCGGTTGCAACCGTTAAAGGGTAAGAAAAGAAAAAGAGTAGTAAAGAAGGAATCTGATTGGAAGACATACTATGGTTCTAACGAGGAAATAAAGTTACTCGTTGAGGCGTCTGATCCAGAACGGTGGGAGAGGCGTATACTTAGATTATGTACGTCCAAAGGAGAAATGAGTTATTATGAAGCAAAGGAGCAGATTGAAAGAAATGTTCTCTTTGACGATTCATACTATAATGAATTTATTGGTTTAAAAATCCATGCCAAACACGTTGGCCACCTAAAGGAGAAATTTATTGACGAACGGGACAAAGAGACAGAATGAGATATTCTATGCAGTCAAAGGTCACTTAATACCATTAACATACACATCTAATGATATAGAAAGTATGTACAATAGTTATTTTAAAAGATTATGGAATAACCATGAGAGGCTAGTTAATTGCCAATTAGACTTTGAAGACCTATGGAAGTGTAACATAAAAGATACACTTTAGCGTTATTTTAAAAATAATTGTAAAAAAAGCAAATTAGTTGTTTACATCTATGTTTGTATGTGTTATATTAGTTATAGAAACAATAACTAAGGAACTACATTATGAAATATTCAGTTTATCAAATCACTCTTTCAAAATCAGATATCGCTGCTGTGAATGCAGAACAACCTAATTCAGCATATAAAGCTAAAAGAGATATGCAGTTTGACTTCGATGGCACAGGCATTGCTAATATAGCAGATGATGCTTGGACTGATGGTCATTATGGCAAAGTTTGTATGATCGAAGCTAATGATTTGGATCAAGTATTCCATATCGGTAATGTTGGCCCTGAGTCAGCTATCGACCGTGGTCCTCACAACACTCCTATGGCTTCTATCTCAATCGGTGACATCATCGAAGATGATACAGGTACAAGATTTGTTGTTTCTAACTTTGGTTTTAAGGAGGTAGCGTAATATGCAAATTAAAGGTGCAATGACTGTTTTAAATAAACAGTGTATATTTCTTGGTCTGGAATTTGATCAACTTATTGCTTTCATTCAACGTGCCCCTTTGGCACAAACTGATTTAACTATCAGAGCTTATAAAGTTTGGAGAATGAATAATGGCAGATCGTGAATACTTTGAATATGAAGGTACTATATATGATGTTACCTTTAATGAATCAGAAACGGTCCGTCATGGCGGACCTTTCGACCGTGGTTCAGCAGATAACTATTATCGCCGTTCGTCTCGTCCTCATTTCTTTATTGGCGATACTCATAATTCAGAAGTTGTCGAGCTGGAGAATATGACTGAAGATCAGATAAAAGAATATAATGCTGGTTGGGAATATAATGAAAATGTTAACAGAGATTGGAAGTGTTGGTAATGATATTACTTGATTATAATGCAATTGCTATTGGCAATTTTGTGGTACAGAAAGTAGCAGTTGATGAGAATATGATCCGTCATATGATCCTTAACTCTATTCGTATGTATCGCCAGAAGTTTTCTAAAGAATATGGCGAGATGGTTATTGTTGCCGATGGTATGAATAACTGGCGTAAGGATGTGTTTCCTAATTACAAGGTAAAGCGCAAGAAGAACCGAGAGGAATCGTCCATTGACTGGACTGAAGCCTTCCGTATTATTGGTATGATCAGAGATGAGATCAGAGATAACTTTCCTTATAAGGTAGTACATCAAGATGGTTGCGAAGCAGACGATTCTATTGCTCACATTGCTATGTCGACACAAGAGTTTGGTCGCTATGAACCAGTAATGATTATATCTGCAGATGGTGACTTTAAACAGTTACAAGTTCATAAGAACATTCGGCAGTTCTCGCCTATGACTAAGAAATTTGTTGTAGAAAAGAACCCTAAATTAGAGTTAGCCAATAAGATCCTTAAAGGCGACTCAGGTGATGGCGTTCCTAATGTTATGTCTGATGATAATGTTTTTTTAGAGAGCAGGAGACAGAGTATCTTATCTGCCAAGAAAAGAGAAGCACTCCTTGACGATCCTAGGGCGCTTGGCGAAGAGGTTTATCGCAACTATCTGCGTAATAAGAAACTTATTGACTTGTCAGAGACACCAGCTCCTGTAGTTAATAATATTATAAATACCTATGATAGCCAAGATCCTTTATCTAATAAAGGTAAGGTTCTTAACTATCTTATTCAGAAACGATGTAAATTACTAATTGAAAGTGTAGGAGAATTTATTTTATGAAACTTGTATATGAGGTTCTTGAAGAGTATAACAAGGCCCGAACAAAAGCAGACCGTGTAAGGATCTTGCAACAAAACGAAACTTGGGCTCTCAAGGACATTATTAGGGGCACTATGGATACTAGTGTAGAATGGAATTTGCCAGGAGGCGATCCACCTTATGTACCAAATCGCCCTGAAAGTACCCCGTCAAATCTTTTTAAAAGGCACAAAGGTTTTATTAACTTTGTTAAAGGAGGGCCAGGTGACAACCTGCCCAAAGTAAAAAGAGAAAAGCTATTCATTGGCCTTCTTGAATCGATTGACCCAAATGACGCTAAACTTGTAGTGTCTATGATTAATAAGGAGAAACCTGTAAGACAGTTAACGAGGCCCATTGTAAATGAAGCCTTCCCTGGCTTACTCCGAGATGAGTAGTAATTACATCATAACTCAACTTCAAAGGCCCACTGTTTTCAGTGTTGGCCTTTTTTGCATTAAGGAAACTAAAAATATGATTTCAGCACAAATTGAACGTCTAAGAAAAGATTCGAGAGAACTAGGCTCATATATTAAGAAACTTGAAAAGAAAGGCAGAAGTGATCTCATTCATAAGGTCTCTAAGAAACAACAGTTTATTGACCAACATATCGAAGACGTCCTTACAGTGGTAGACAATCGGCGTGCAAATTAATTAAATTAGGGGGTTTACATCTCCACCAAGGTATGGTATAATAAATAAACTAATTTTGGTGGAGATGGTATATCATGAATATTTTTATCCTAGACAAAGACCCAGTGGTCTCAGCACAGCTACAGTGCGACAAACATGTAGTCAAAATGATTGTAGAGTCAGCTCAAATGCTATCTACAGCACACAGAATGCTAGATGGTTATATGGAAACACGCCCATCTAAATCTGGTAAACGCATGGTTAAATACTATGTACATAAAGATCCATACTTAGAAAAAAATCTATACAAGGCAGTTCATCACTACCATCCTTGTACTGTATGGACTTGCGAAACTAATTCTAATTACAATTGGCACTATAAACACTTTGTTGCTTTGTGTGACGAATATACTTATAGATATGGTAAAGTACATGCCACAGATACTAAGTTGCGTACCTTACTTAAACGACCACCTGTAATGACTAACTACAGTAATGATAGAACACCATTCAGACTTGCAATGGCAGACTATCCAGAATGTATTGCCCTTGGTGATCCAATACAAGCATATCAAGCTTTCTATCAAACTAAACAAGACCGTTTTACAATGGCTTGGACTAAACGTGACATACCGGAGTGGTTTAATGTTTGCGCAGCTTGAGTATGAAGTTGTTGAAGAATTAAAATTTGGTGACCCTAAGACACCAGGGACTTGGCTTCGATTAGAAGTAAGTGAGAGAGGTAATCACGTTATAAGACTTTGGTCCGGCGCTGGTAGAGATAGGCAATGGAAAGTCATGTATAGATACAATGTTGAAGATAATTGGAACTCATGGAAGAAACTATTTAATGCCAAGCTACACCCTAAAAAATCAAAAGGACGAAAGTCACGATGTGATAATGTCGTGGACGGAACTCCAAAGTCACCTAGAAAAAAATCCAAACCTAAGGCTAGTGCCAAGCACACCACTGCTAGTAAGACAACAGGGAAGCACACTAGGAAAAACAAGTGATGGATATAAAGACTTATTAAAGAATATGAAAGCACATGCTGGTGAGAACTCGAGTATCAAAACATGAGTAGAAAAACCACAAAGAGTATGTTGCTCCGTATCGATGATATGTCTGAATTTAAACCTATTACAGAAAATCAAAAGATTGCTGTAGAGGCATGGGACGAGGGTGATAATCTTATCTTGTCTGGTTCAGCTGGTACTGGTAAGACATTCTTGGCTATCTCACTTGGTCTTGAAGATGTATTAGATAAAGAGACAGAGTATGAGAAACTTACTATCGTAAGATCAATCGTACCTACACGTGATATTGGATTTCTACCTGGCAACGAGGAAGAAAAGAAAGATGCTTATACAGCACCGTATCGTGGTATTCTTACAGAAATCTTCCAAGATAAACTAGCATGGCAGAAATTAACTGTAGCTAATGCAATAGACTTTGAATCGACATCTTTTATAAGAGGTGTGACGTTTAGAGATACTGTCATTATTGTAGATGAAATGCAGAACCTAACTTTCCATGAATTGGATTCTGTAATCACAAGAATTGGTGAAAACTGTAAGATTATATTCTGCGGTGACTTCCATCAATCAGACTTCCGCTTTGAAGATGAGCGTGACGGTCTGCCTAAATTTATTAATCTAATTGAACAACTAAAAGATTTCAGTACGATTAACTTTGACTGGAAAGATATAGTTAGGTCAGGTATTGTTAGAGATTATATCATGACCAAGGAGATGCAAGGGAACTTCTAATTATTATGAAAACATTTATTCACGAAAAGGTTGACTTAGGATATGATGATCTTAAAGCAATTACCCTACCGAGTGGTAGAACATATATCGACCCAGAAGGTAACCGATATCCTAGTATCACCACTGTACTCTCAGTACTTAGTAGAGACTCAATACAAAAGTGGCGAGAAAGAGTAGGTTCAGTTGAAGCTAATAAAATATCACACCGTGCTTCCACAAGAGGCACGGCAGTTCATGATATTGTTGAGAAGTATCTTGATAATGAAGTTGATCTAACTAAATATACATTTGATGTAATACAAAGTTGGAAGAACTTGCAGCCTATTCTTGACGAACGCCTTAGTGTAATCTATGAACAAGAATGCCCTCTGTACTCTAAATATCTTGGAGTTGCTGGTAGAGTTGACTGTGTTGGTGTGTTTGATGGAGTGCCTAGTATTATTGATTTTAAAACATCACGTAAATTAAAAAAGCGTGAATGGGTAACAAACTACTTTCAACAGGAAGCCGCATATGCTATAATGTGGGAAGAACGCACTGGTATGCCTATTACAAATCTTGTGACTATTATGGATGTTGATAATGAACAGCCCGTAGTATTTAAAGAACATAGAGATGAATGGGCACCAAAACTATTAGAAACTATTGAACTATATCATGCAGAAGAAAGAAAAAAACCTTTATGAACATCTTCACTACACTCAATCTAAGAACTGAGTTCGAGTCAATTGTTTCCTTTGGTAAGAAATTTGATTTACCTAATCACAATAGTGATATAAATAGCCTTGTATTCTTTGTAGATGAAGGATATAAGAAAAACAGATTCCGCAAACATTATGATCGTGCATTTGAAATAGCGGAGAGTATATTGAAAGAACACGATGGGCAAGACACTAGAAAAAGGCTCGATATTTGAAGCTGCAGACAAAGACGGTGATGGAGTAGTCACTGACGCAGAGTTTGCACAACACGAGAGAATGATTCGCCTAGAAAATGAAGATAAGAAAGAAGACGCTCAAAGAGCCATGACTTGGTTTGCATTAATGGGTATGTTATTATATCCGTTTGCTGTTATGGGTGCAATTGCTCTCGGAGGTATGGAAGCTGCAAAGGTACTAGGTACTATGTCTGCTACATACTTTGTATCCGTTGCTGGTATTGTTGGCGTATTCTTTGGTTCACAAGCATACTCAAAAGGTAAAAGCGACACTCCTAAAAAATAGGTTATATAATGAAAAAAATGATATATCAAGTCTACACTGGCAAGTCCTCTAGGCTATATGATTGGTGTACTGATAGTGTAGAAGCATATGCAAAAAGAATTGGTGCTGACTATATACAGCTTAACGTACCTGTTCTTAAAATTAAACCAGATCCATTTGTTACTAATAGAAGTAAAGAGTCGTACGAGAAGTATGGTGGCTTTTTACCTATCTATGAGAAAGAGAATGCATTTAAATACTTTGATAGATATGATCAGATTGCTATTATTGATGCAGACATCTATATCAGAGACACAGCTCCCGACATTTTTAAAGAACTAAAACCAGAAACAGATTTTGCTGGTGTATATGAACGTGAGATGCCAGTCACGCCACAGTATGGTGCTAAGATCCGTAACTACTCTCACATGCAATATGGTAAGTTTGAGAAGCACTTTGACTTTAATCATGCATATGGTGCTCCGTTTATGAATATGGGTATGATGGTTATGAATAATTCCTTTAGTAAATATCTTGGTGGATTATCACCAAAAGACTGGCTTATGCAACCTGTCTTTAAAGATTTTATTGATGGCTTAGGAGCATGGAAATGGTCAACAGATCAGACATTACTTAATTGCTTTGTACGCTCTAAGAATATGAATGTACAGCATCTAGGTTATGAGTGGAATGGTTTATACACAGCTATCCCAGATGATAAGATAAAGGACTGCCACTTTGTCCATTTCTTCTTAAAAGATAAACTACCTGCTGCCGGTGAAAATGTAGAGGAACTAAAACGTATATGCCAAATTTAATCTTACAACATTATGATGGTATCTTAGGTGAACTAGAAAAGGCATCTGTGGCTAACATAAAAGCATATGCTAAAATGGTTGGTGCTGAGTATAGACTTATTATAGGAAGACCATTTAGAAAATGGTTAGAACCAGCTCCTCAGAAATGTTATATGATTAATGAAGAATATGACGAATACGATGATGTTCTTATGGTAGACATTGATATGTTTACACCAGTTGGTATGGAGATTAATGTATTTGATCAAGTTGGTGTTGGCATGTATAATCCTGTACAACAAATGCTACACCGCAAAATAGTTAAGATGTATCCAGATATTGCCAGTGCTGACTCTCCTTATTGGGGTGGTGCGATATACAAGATGGGTAAAGAGTTAAGAAAAACATTAAGATCAGCTGGCGAATCTTTTACTAATGATGACTGGCTCCAAAACTTTACTCACTATCACTTTGCAGATGAGGGTATCTTTCACGCTTATGCTACAAGAGCAATGGTACCTTTTACTAAAGATATGATTATTGATCAGAAGTGGTGTTACTGTAGTTACTTACCTAATGTTGAAGATGCTGGATTTATACACATGAGAACTAAGGTTACACCTCAAGGACCTAAAAGAGAAAAGATAGAAAACTATCGTGATCTGGTAAAAAGAGGTATTATCAATGGCTAATCTGATCTACCAATACTGGACTGGAAACGTACCATATTATATTGAGAAATCTGTAGAGATGATGCAAGAATATGCAAAGAGCATTGGTGCAGAATATAAAGTTGATATTAATGATAATTTCTTTAGTGGTTCACATGCTCAATATTCACAAGCACTAAGACCAATTCACGATACAAAATTCCACAAGTATGATAATGTTCTTTTCTGTGATATGGATATATTTACAAAAGCTACAGAAAATATCTTTGAAGAACCTAATGAAGGCTTTGCAATGGCTGAAGAAATTGGTCAAGCTGATATTAGAGAACATAGCACTGGTCCTATTAACGGAACTCAAGATAAACTCTGGCGTCAACATATGCTTGAGCTATATAATGCTAAAGTACCATTAGATGAAAAAGGTAGAGTTATCACATTTAATACTGGCGTTGTAATGTATACTCAAGAGGCTCTTGCTCTTGCAAAGGATAACTGGATAGAATATGAGACATATGTAAAAGACTGTAGACAGTTCTTTAAATTTTACCAGATTGATCAGAACTATTTAAACGCTATGGCTTTTGCTGGTCCGGTTAAGTTTACTCAACTAGATAGTAAATGGAACTCACAGTTGTATTATGTTGGCAACAAAGTTCCAAGGGATATATTAGATAATAGAACAGAAGAAACTCAGTTTGTTCATTGTCAAATAAGAGGCCGTGATAGCTTAACAGATGATAAAATATATGATATAATGTACAAAGATGTAGATAATTGGAGACACCGAAATGATTAATGCTGAATTAGGCCATGTAAAAACACTTAGAGAATTTTATACTGAAATTAGATCACAGCAAGAAGCTGCTCACGGAGATGACTATTGCGCTCAACATGACGCTTTAATGAGATTGTTTAATAAAGAAGGTTGTATTTCATATAAAGAAATCGGTACACACCAAGGTGGTACAGCAGCTGCCGTTATGCAAACTGGTGTATCTTATATGGAACTAATTGATATTGATATGGGTAAGTATCGCAAGTTCCTAGCTCCTATTGCTTCTCAATATTGTAAAGATAATGATATTGAATTAGTTGTAAAAGAAACAAGTTCATTAGGGCTTGGTGCAATTGGTAAAGTGTGTGATGTAATGCTTATCGACTCTGTACATAAGCGACCCCATATGGAAAAAGAATTAGAAATGCATGCTCAGTTTGCAAAAAGATATATCGTATTCCATGATACTAGTGCAGTACCTGCTCTATATGCAGGTATCGTTGAATTTTGTAGACTAAATCCTTTTGAGATTATTGAACGTGGCACTAAGAATGTAGGTTATACAGTTATTAAGAGAAAGTAATGAAAGCCTTTGTTATTACAATTGATGGACACTCTGAGTCTGAAAGGGCTTCGCAAGTCTGTATTGAATCATCTTGGAAAGTTAAGAATGAATTTTCTATAAACAGATATGAGGCATCTACACCGATAAATGCAATAGATCAGATGAAAGAATTTGATATAGATTGGAATTATCCATGGCAAGGTAAAGTACACGACTTTGCTTCAGGTCTCATTAAGAGTGCATATCAGACAGCAAATCCAAAAGCACGTATTGCTTGTGCTATGAGCCATTTTAGATTATGGACAGACTGCTATGACATTGGACAAGACTTTCTTATACTAGAACATGATGCATACTTTACCGCAGGGCTCAAACAATCAAAAATAGATGCAATACTTGCTTCAAGATTTGATGTTATTGGTATTAATAATCCTTTAGGTGCTACTCGTAAATCGCAACAGTATTATGATCAGATGCAATCAAGTAAGAATGACGTATTAGATGTTCCTATAATTGATGCATTTAATATACCACAAGGCCTTGCTGGAAATAGTGCCTATATACTTAAACCAGAGGGAGCTGAAAGGCTTCTCAAATTAGTTTACCAATATGGATTATGGCCCAATGATTCTATTATGTGTAGACAATTAATGCCTAGTCAACTAGGTGTTACTAAAACGTCCTATACTGCAATACAACATACACGGAGTACGACTACACAATGAAGGCTTTTGTAATTACAATAATGAGTGAAAATAAATCCGTTGAAATGGCGCAGAGATGTTGTGCAACATTTAAGAGACATAACCCTGATCACGATATAGAAGTATTTACTGCTATTACTCCAAAAGATCAACCATTTAGTTTGGCTGATAAATGGAAAATACCATTAAGAAATTTTATGGAAAAGTATTCCAGATATGATAGATGTGTTTCTGCCTTTCTGTCACATATGTCTTTATGGAAAAGATGTATTGTTCTGAATGAACCAATCATTATATTTGAACACGATGCCATTACAGTCGCACCTATACGCATACCTTATCCTAGAGGCATTATTAATATAGGTAAGCCTTCTTATGGTAAGTTTAAAACTCCTCAACTAGGTATAGGTCCTTTGATCTCAAAGCAATATCTACCTGGTGCTCACGCTTATGTTATCACACCACAATATGCTAAGTTACTATGCGAGATGGCTATAATGGAAGCTGGACCAACAGACGTATATATTAATAACAATAGATTTGCTGGGCTACAAGAAATGTATCCATGGCCAGTAGAATGTGATGATAGCTTTACTACGATACAGAATGAGACTGGTTGTTTGGCTAAACATAATTATGGCGGAGGTAGTTCCTATGAAATCATCTAAACTTTTTATTACAGGTTGTAACAAAACACACTCTTGGATGTTACCTTGGTTTAAAGAAAACTTTTACAAACATAATCCAGATGCAGAGTTAATGGTATTTGACTTTGATGTATTGTATACAGATATAGAAGGATGGTTTAAGAAGCCAGCAGTAATGCTTCATGCTTCTACTCTTGCCGAGAAAGTATGTTGGCTCGATACTGACTGTGAAGTAAAGGGCAACTTAGATGGCATTTTTAATTATATTCTACCAAATAAACTTACAATGGCTATTGATCAACCATGGACTACAAGAAGACCAGATCGTGGTGCCTGGTACAATTCTGGCGTTGTAGCATTTCAAGGTCAACCAATTATTTTATCTGAATGGCATAGACATATTGCAGAAAAAATTACTAATGAAGTTGGTGATCAAGAAGTATTAAATTGGATGCTAGGTGGAGACACACTTAGGGAATTAAAATATATTGCACATATGCCTCGACTATATAACACACTAAGAATAGATTTTATTGATAATACAGCCCCTAAAAACCATAAGATAGCACACTGGACTGGTCACAAGGGAAAAGAAAAGATAAGAGAATTAATGAATGGTTGATGTTGCACACGTAATTGGTAATGGTAAATCCGCAGGATACTTTGATCACAATGCAAAGGGAGTAAGAATTACATGTAATCTGCCTCCTATGGCTGTGCAGAATGTATTTGCAACTATCATGGTAGACTTTAAGATGATGAGGGCTATTCAAGAGGGTAGTGTTCAGGTGCCAGGCAATTGGGTTTTAGGTCAAAGACCAAAGATGCATATGGAATCAAATAGTTCATTTCATATTAGACACGCAAAGCAGATCCGTGAATTTTATACTACTCTGCCTGAATATGTAAGAAACTATACAGATTTTAATTGTGGTCATATGGCAACTCACTATACTTGTAGTAAGTTTACTCCTAAAGAGTGCCATATGTATGGCTTTAATTCTATCTTTGACTTTGATGTAAGTAGTAGCACTGACCTATATATGGAGTCTGATCGTAGTAATATGAATAATAATAGACTTGTGAACAACTGGCGAGGTGTGTGGCCAAATATATTCAAGGAATTTAGTGATACTGAATTTAAGATATATCACAAGCATGATCAAATTAAGTTTAAATTACCAGAAAATGTTAAAATAATCGTACCATAGTGTTTACATTACTGCTGAAATAGTTTATAATAAATACTATAATGAGCAATAATAGAAGGACGTCATATGATTAATACTACACCTCTTATGGCTAGCAATGACCATGTGACGATTGGTCGGGAAATGACATTATCAAAACGCAAAAAAAGATCCACGGAAGATATTGAAACTACGATGCTACAAATATGTAGTGACAATATTAATATGTATGTACCTTGGTATATTATGGCAGCGTATGCTTATTATGTAGATGATGATCCAATCTTAGAAGACTATATGTTTGATAGGATGGCAACAAAAATATTAACTCACTATGATGAAATAGAGCATATGCATAAGCATTTATTAAGTAAAGATGCTTTGAGTGCCGGAACATATCTTGGAGAATATCCATTAAGAATAAAAGGAGCTGTATATGATATCAGACACATCGCAGATGTTGTATCATGAATGGTTGTTAGTGAAAGAAAAAGAGCTTCGTGAAGAAAAAGAAGCAAAAAAACACTTTACAACCAAATCAAAATGTGTTATACTAAATAAATCAGAAGGAGATATTTAATGAATGTAGAGGCTACTCGGCTAGAAGAACTAAAAAAAGTCTTATCCAAGAATGGATTTGATTATATGGTAAAATCTCAAGACGGTGGTCTCGCACAAGTGAATATTTGGATAGGAGAAAGCAATGGAATTCAATCCTGAAAACATGACTGAGCAAGAGAAAGAAGTCAATAAAGACATTCTTTTATGGGCTGCACAACAGCCTGCTGAAAAGTTACAGGGCAAGCTTGGTGATAAAAGACTTATTGCTGAAGCATATTGGAAAGAAAAGCTAGGAGATACATTATGAAAACACTAATACTTATTACTGCACTAGTTGCAGCCACCCCTGCAGTAGCGGATAAAGTTACTGCAAATGTTACAGATCGTTTTAAAACTGTCTATGAAGATGTCCCTTACACAAAGAATGAATGTGTATTGGTTGATAAGCCTATATATGGTACAACAGTTAAAGAAGGTGATGCCGCTGGCGGCGCCCTACTAGGTATGATCCTAGGTGGACTTGTTGGTAAAGGTGTTTCTGGAGACGACGGCGGTGCTGCAGCTGGTGCAGTAATCGGTGGTCTAATTGGTGCGGATAAAGGTTCTAAGCCTCAGCGCAATAGACGAATTGTTGGTTATGAGACAAAGCAGCAATGCACTGATGTCACATATTATCGTTCAGTAGAGCGTACGGTGTATGATTACTCTGTAATGGAATTCGAATATAAAGGTGAAGACATTACTCTCACCTTTCGTAAGTAAACAATAGGATACGTAGCTCAGCAGGATAGAGCAAGTGCCTTCTAAGCACTAGGTCAGAGGTTCGAATCCTCTCGTATTCGCCATAATAAAGGAAAAGAAAATGGAATTAGCATTCCTACTTTTTGTACTAATGGGTACAAATGCCGAATTAGAAAAAGCTAATGCAGGGTTAGAACAACTTAATGTTGAGGTAATAGAACTTGCATTAGAAAATCAAGAGATGTCTGATGATATTGCTTTAATGCAAGCAGATATAGAAGCACTTAAAATTGCTGATGCAAAATTAAATGAAGAAATGAATAATTCTTTTATAACTCATGCAACATCAATTGCTCTTAACCATGCTAATATAGCACATTGGAGAAACGAGCAAGATGAATGGCAAAAAAGATTCAAGCTTGATTTTCAAATCTATAAAGACGAACACGGTATAGATCACATTAAAGATGATATTACTGAGTAACGGAGTTTAGCGCAGTCTGGTAGCGCATCTGCTTTGGGAGCAGAGGGTCGTAGGTTCAAATCCTACATCTCCGACCAATAAAGAAAGGATATATTCATGGTTGATGATATATTTGATTTTGGCTTTACAGCCGTTGATGAAGATGAATTAGAAACGGTTCAAGTCACACAGAAAAAAGCAGAGAATACAGATGAGAGGTTGAATGGCCTCTATAATGCTATCGTGCCTTTGTTAACAAATCTAAAGAAAAATCCAGAAAAGGATTATATTCTTTGGCCTAATCGTCTCGATAAGATAGAAGAATTCGAGACACTACTATTAAAAATTTACAAAGGAGGATAATATGTTTACTGCAGGTATTATGATGTGTCTGCTAGGCGAACCAATGAACTACATAAATTGTTCTATTATACAATCTGACTTTAGGTACCCAACAGAAGAAAGATGTTGGGACGCTATAAACAATCAGATGGCTATGTTACCATTTCAAGATTTATCTGATAGGTATCAGCCACGTTATGCACAATGTATTATGTGGATCGAACCTAAGGGTAATACAATTTAAATAGGAATATATTATGAATTACAGTGAAAATGCTAAAAGATTAAAAGAGGCTTTGGCTTTGGATAATCTAAACACTAAATGGTCTCAAGCTGGTGATAACTACGTTAGAGTAGCACTAGAAATAAGACAAGAACAACTTGAAAGGGAAACAGTATGACAAGTTTTATTATGGATTGGTGGAATTTAATAATGGATCACGAAAAAAATCCATTGGCAAATATCAAAGATTTAAGAGTAAGGCATCTTGTTATGCAGATCCTTGCTTGGATGTGGTGTATTGTCTTTACTGCAATGACTGGTACTTGGATGTATCTAGGTATTAATATTCTATTTCATGCCCTATTACTATGTGGCATTTTCATAACTGTATCAGTATTTGAAGCAGCTAAACGCAAGCCTCAAATCTTTTATACACTACGTGGTGAAGGAGGCGAACATGAATAAGATAATGTTTGCAATCGTTGTTGGGCTTCTACTAGCAATAGGTACATATCAATGGAAAGATTGTTTAGGAGAAAATTCATTTATGACTTGTGCAAGAATGTTAAATAAATAGGTGTTTAAATTGTTTAAATCTCAATATGAATATCGTATGGAGTATGAACAGGTATATTCTGAAGAAGTTGAACCACAATTAAACTCACCTGAAGATTGCCACCACCATGCGATGTTTGTACAAGGCAATCAGCACTTTGATAATGGTCGTACATATGTATTTAAAGATGACTTTGGAAGATATGTATCTACCTTTGTGAGTCAGTATTCTGATATTATGGAAAGAAACTTAGAGCCAGGTGTAAAAGATGGCGTACTGGCTCTACAGAAAAAAGGCTATCTAACCTTTACCAGTTGCCAAGGTCATGACGATTCTAAGCACAGGTATATTGGTGTTGTATTTAATACAAAAGAACAAAAGGCACAGTTCATGAAGGAGCTGAAAGCCTTAAAGTGCGATACACATTTTTATGATAATGTTATTAATACAGAAGAAAGACCCTGTAAGGAAGTCCCTTGGTGGTCTGATGGTGGCATTACATTACATATCGTTTATGATGATCAAACTTATAATAACACAAGTCAGATGGAAAGGCGAGAAAAGCCTTACACTGACAGCGATCTAACTAAGTTTTGGAACATACAAATGTGGCGCAACTATGCGCACTACGAATGTATTGTTTTTAGTTTTGGTTATCCTATGTTAGAAAAGACTTTATGGCAAAGAATACATAAGAATTTGTTTTATAATCATTATAGAGTTACCAGTTCATATTACTCTTTTCTAAATAAAGTTAATAAATTATCAGAGTACCTAGCCTAACTAGCGAATAGAAAAGATATAAATAAGGCATATACAATCTTTTTTGACTGGATTTTAATATGTTACAACGACTAGGTTACCTAGCGGTTTTGATCTTTCTAATTGCCGCTAATACTTTACATGCACAAGATGCTGGAGATGATGTTATCTACACAGATAATACCAATGATAGCACTGTAGATAGTACAAGTCGATCTACAACGACTGTTAAGTCACCTCCACCTTCTGCTATTTCCCCCTCAATCAATTCCGCTAACTCTGACCTCTGTACTACAGGTGTGACAGGTGCTGTTCAAACTCAGATACTTGGTATTTCAGCTGGTAAGATGGTTCGTGATATGAACTGTGAGAAGCTAAAGAATGCCAAAGTATTATATGATATGGGCATGAAGGTGGCAGCTGTTTCAGTAATGTGCCAAGATGAACGTGTCTTTGATGCTATGATGAATGCAGGTACTCCTTGCCCATTTGATGGTAAGATTGGTGCTGAAGCAAAGGCAGCATGGTTAGCTAATGAAAATTTACAGCCAGATGCAAATACTGGTTCACTTAACCCTTTAAAGGACTTAGATGAAGATGAGAAATCAACTTTGTTTGGCGGCTTTAGTGTTGGGGGTCTCCTCCTCTTCCTGCTACTCTGATACGACGTACGGCGGAACAACTAACGCAGCCATAGCTGGCCTATCTTGGGGTATGGGAACTATCTTACCTGACACAAGTGGCCCTTATATTAGCGTACAGATCCATGGTCTGACGTATAGGTATAAAATGGTTAAGGATCCAAGTGCGGATGCTACAGTTTATGTGCGTAATGAAGATGCAGTAAATGGTGGTTATGTGTTTGAAGAAGTAGATGATTGGGATGGAATTCCTGGAGGTACAGTACAGAAATATTTTAGATTTCCGTATATAGATTCCTCAAGATGGGGTAATGGATCAATGTCTGTAGAAGGTGATGGAGAGATCAGAGATCCTTTTATGGTTTATAATTATAGACAAGTCATTGATGAAGAGCTTCAGAAGTGTTATCTAACACCATTAGCTGATCCTCAATGCCCTGGATTTGATGATGCGCTTATGAATTATCTAAATAGTATGGAAGAGCCTACAGCAGATGATCCTTTTTATGATGAATGGGTACAAGCTAACTTATCATTAGATGAGGAAGTAGAAACTAAAGAAGAAATCGAAGTAGAAGAACCTGAAGAGGAAGAAGCTAACTTTGAAAAAAGAATGGGAGCAGAAAGTTCAATTGACGAAATGGTTAATACTACAGAACAAGCTTCTATATTGGCAGCTCTGGCACAAGTGCCAAAAATTGAGCCTTACTATATAATAACAATACCAGGTGGTGAATATAACGATGTGTTACAATTTGAAAGTACAGATATACCTGATAACCCTCGTGCGATGCGGAGCTTTGCGACTGATACAAAACATCAGTCAATGGTTCGGTCGCAATATAATAAAGAACAACAGGAGTAACTTATGTTCAAACAAACACTAACTTTAGGTGCTATCGGTGTTGTGTGTTCAGTAGGGGCAATTGCTCAAGCTAACAACACACCTATTACTGGCAACGTATCATCTAAATGTTCAATTTTCACAGACACATCTGGTGTGTATGGTAACCCTACACCTGATGAACTAAGCACTAAAACAGCTGACGGTGGTATAGATCCAGTAGTCCGTTATGATGTTACAGTTGCTGACAAATATAAAGCTAAGATTTCTTGGCCTAACTCATTCTCAACAGCACCTAATCTTACAGATGCTGTAAACTGGGATGGAGAGACAACAGTAAAAAGTCATTCTGTATCAGGTATGTCTGCTTACGAAGCAGCTAAAGTAGAGTATGACAACGTAACAGAGTTTGATTTAACACTTGCAGGATCTACATGGTTCTCAGTTGAGTCAGAAGCTAAGTATGGTGTTGGTAAATCACTACCAGGTGGCGAATACAAAGCTAACGTAGTTGCTGAGTGTATCGCAGATTGAAATGGTGGCAGTAGTTCATCCAGTAGCTCCAGCGGCAGTATGACGTGTAGAAGGCTAGGTGGGTGTCCGTAAAACTGTACGAAGGTAGAATATTAAGATGATGAAATATGGATTCGCTGCGGCACTAATACTATTTGCTAATAGTGCCGCAGCTCATGAACTGACACCAACCTATCCTGAGATAGAACCATCTTATGTTGAAGGTGTATCAGTTATAAAAATGAAGATGTGGAATAGACGAAGTGATGCAAGTTATTACGAAATAAATGTGTATGATGATAAATGGAAATCAGTACCATTTGCAGCACCAGAGAAAGTTATAAAGCTAGGGTATCTGGAACATAAATCTTTTGAGTTGTATGTAAGAGATGATGCTATTACAAGGGTAACTTATATCTGTACCACTTCTAAGCAATTGAAACAAGATGTACAATCGACAGGAATTAAATCAAGGATTTGTTCGAGAGTAAAGTGAGATGACATATGAGAATACTAACAATATTGTTTATTATGATTGGAGTTTCAGCACACGCTGATTCATCATCATTAAACTTACAATTGCCAGGATCTGGTGGTAATTATCAATCGGACAAGTTTAGAGCCGGTGAACTAGATTGTACTAATGCAATTGGATCAGCAACAAACTTAGAGTTTGGTGTAACTGGTATTATTGATAAAGAGTATTATGATCCTCAAAGAGATTTTACTGTAGGTCAACAAACTGATGTAGGTGTATTTGCTAGAATAACAATACCACTTGGTAAGAGAACTAAATCAAGAATTGATTGTAACAGATTATATGAATTGGAATTAAGAAAGAAACAATTAGAAGTTATGAAACTCGAGAAAGAGTTACAGCAACTTAAAGAACTAACATTCGAGGATTAAAATGGCAGAGTTTGAATTTGCGGGTACAACTTTTAGAGGCGGTAAGATGTTTGCAATTCTTACAGCACTCTCAACCTTAGGCGGTGGTGCCTGGGGTGGCTTTGAAATCTATAAAGATTATATGGATATGAAAGAGATTATCCAAGAGATTGATATTGATGAAATTAATGCAGCTAATGTTTTACAAATGCAGAAGTTAGAAGATGCTATTGGTTACACTCAAGACATTAAACAAGATTTAAAAGCCGACATCGATAGGTTAGAAGGTCTGGTCGAGTCACTGGAGGGTTCTGTAGAAACATCAGAGAGTAAAGTGCGTTCATTGCGTACAGAAATATATGCAAAGATAGATGCCTTTGAAGAAAGGTTCCGCCTTACACTTAAAGATAACCAAGATGTAATGGCTAACTTGAGAGACAAGATCGCAAGTGAGCTAAGTCTATCAGAAGCAAGAATTAAAACAACTCAAGCTGATATTGGTACTACACTAGAAGGTGTTCGTACTGAGATGAATACTGTACAGAATAGTGTTACTAAATCAATTCGTGAAGTCGAATCTGTTATACGAGAGACAGAAAAAGATGTACGAGACACTATGAGAGCTACAGAAGAAAGAATAGAGCTGGATCAATCTAATTTAGAAGAAAGAATGCGTACTCAACTACAAGAAGCATTGGATAATCCACTATCTAATTAGTGTAACATATATGTAACAGAATAGAAGAAAGTGCATTTATTTGCACTTTTTTTGCATTTAGGGGTTTACATCTGTGTTTGGATGTGTTATAAGAGTTATAGAAACAATAATTAAGGAATATAATATGTCAACAGATTTAAGAAATGTACCTAACTTGGATTCAAATGCCGAATTAACTCAAACTCGTTTTTGGGGCGGACAAGATCGCAAGCAGTGTGTTCAGATAACACAGAAAAAACCTCGTGGTTGGGAAAAGCCTACTACAACAAATGGCTTTTTTAACCATATAGATTTGACTCGTGAGCAAGCTCGTGAGTTAGCAGTTGAATTAATGTTATTCGCAGAAGGTCGCGAATTAGAAGCTGAATTTGAAGGAGTGTAATATGTTTATCACAATAGTAATTTTTTTCGCAATTAGCGGAATAGTAGTTGGATACCAACTTACAGATACAACTAAAACAGAAGCAGAGCTTGCAATTACAGCTTGGGCATTAGTTGGTGTTATCGTAGGTTGTAGTGTTGCAACTTATTTTGGAATAGTTTAGAAAGGAATATAATATGTTAGATTTTAAAACACTTAAAAAAACAATGTCAACAGACAATTGGATTGTCAAGGCTTACCACCATATTGATGGTAAAGCCACAATGGTTGAATTCGCTTCTGGTCTGAGTCACAGACATGCTAAAGAATACTTTGCTCGTTTACGTGATACTAATCAGTTTTCTCAAATAACTATGAAGGAGATATAATATGACAGTATATTTAGATATGGATGGAGTCATTGCAGACTTCTTTGGTAAACTTGAAGACAACTATAATGTTGATCATTGGAAATCAATTAAGAATATCACCAAGACATTGGCAGATATTGCTTGTACTGATTTCTTTTATCAGATCGAACCATTTCCAGAAACTGGTCAAATAGTTGCTCTTGTCGAAAGTCTCTCAGATGGAGATTGGGGTATCTGTTCTTCACCTCTCAGAGGCGATGAATATAACTCTGCTTATTGGAAGCGTAAATGGTTAGAGGATACTGGCTGTATGCCACATGATCTTGAAAAACTTATCTTTACCCACGAGAAACATCTCTGGGCTATTGATCGTATTACTGGTAAGCCTAATGTCTTAATTGATGATAAGCCTAGTAATATCAATGAGTGGATAAATGCCGGTGGTATCGGTATCTTGTTCCAGTGTAATAAAGATGATGTCGAATGGTTAGAGGATGTGCTTCTATCCTATGTGTAACATTATTGTAACACTTTTGCTGTTTTTGAAATTAAATTAAAAAAAGTTAAATTAGTTGTTTACATCTGTATTCGGATGTGTTATAAGAGTTATAGAAACAATAACTAAGGAACTACATTATGTCAAAGATTATCACAGCATTAAATAACTCAATCCGTAACGCAATCGTTAACCCAGAAAATTTAGATATCGATGGTAAGATCATCTGGAATTTTGTAGATGCTGATGCTTACCACGAGTGCTTTAAGTTTTATGCAAGCACAGAAGGCTTCTATAAAGACTTCGATAAAATTGCTCTTCAAGTTCGTGCAGAGTTGCAAGAAGAAACTATGTCTAACAATTTTAGACCTCAAGTATAAAAAACTTTTAAAAAGGCGATAATAATACTTTACATCGCCTTTCTTATATGCTATACTACTTAAAGAAACAACATTGGAGATTACACATGACTATGACAGCAACTCAAAAAGCAGACCGTTTGGCCCTAATCAAAAAGATTGGCGATCGCCGTAACAAAATGGCTAAGATCAAAGCCAACTCTGCTCGCACTATGCAAAATGTAAAGCATACTAATATCAAGCCTAAGCGTAAGTCTATGGAAGCTCCTAAAGAAACCCACAACATTTATCAGTGGACTGATGCTTCTAAATATGCTGCCGAGTATTATGGCGAGACATTATATCACACAACAAGATTCGATAACGATTGGGATTAATTAAGTTTAGTTAATTGTTATCGAAAATCCTAACAACCAATGTACAAGGCTTTGTTAGGTGGGTATGACAATCTGGTACCAAAGGAAACCCAGGCGCCTTCTACTGGCGGGATAGTAGATAAGGGGAGAGCCACTGCAGAAAGGCTCTCCCACGAAAACTATTTTAACTAGCGTCTGGTACGGAGGGCATGACCTAAAAGTACACTTCCTTGTAGTTGTTTCTCAGGCGCTACTTTAAATAGTTTGGAGATTGACATGAGTATGCATATGATACAGGGCGTTCAAGTCCATGGCAAATCTAAGAAGAAAAAAGCACCAGGTTGGAAACAACGTGCAGCTGACCATGAAGCCTTTATGAAAAAGATGGGTGTTGGTAAAGTTAAGGCTGATGCTGGTAATTCTATTCCAGATTATAACACTGGTCCTAAAATGACTTCTGATAAGGTTGCTGGTAATGGTACTAAGAAAGATGCCACACAATATACTGGTGATTATATTATTGGTATTGGTCAGATGCATAAGTCTAATGGTGTTCCTATTACTCGTAAAGAGGATGCTGTTGCTATAGCAAATATGCGCCGTTAATGTTTACGATAGAATATGAGGAAGACGAAACTATCATTACTATCTTAGATGAGGAAGGCGAACTTGAAGATGTTGGTGTTCTTATGTGGGACGATAGAGTATTCATTCGTCAGTGGAATGATCACCGACATAGATTTGATTTAATTGCCATGAATGCAGATATGTACTATAAGTTAATGCAAGCATGGACCCTGCCGGAAGGCACATATGTTATAGAAAGGAAAAACGTATGATTACTAGAAGTGAAATGATTGAACAGTTAAGCACAAGCACTTGCCGTGTTGTCTTTAAAAAAGTCAATGGTGACGAACGTGATATGCAGTGTACTCTCCGAGAGGATATTATTCCTGCTGCAACTAAAGATGAACCTATCACACAGAAAAAGGTTCGTAATATTAATGAAGAGGTTCTTCCTGTCTATGATATCAATGCTGAGGGCTGGCGCTCTTTCCGTGTTGAGAATGTAGTCTCATTTGATTGTGTATAAATAACACTAAAGGAGATTTATATGTGGATTGATCCTAATATTATAAACTGGTTATTCTTTGGTGGCTCTGCTTTCATTGGTTTTATGATTGGAAAGTTACAAGGAGAAGGTAGACGAGATACTATAGTAGGTGATACAATCACATATCTCTGTGAAGAAGGATATATAAAACATCGTTACATTGATGACGGTGAAGAGATTGAAATTATCCTTCTCGACGAAAAAAAATAAAAAATAACGAAAATAATGCTTTACATCTGTAATTGGATGTGTTATAATACTTATATCAAATGAAGGAGATTTGTTATGGTTAAAGAAGTAAAGCGTAAGAAGTTTAAGAAAGCTCGTAAACCAATGTCTGCCGAGAATAAAGCAGCAGCTATTGCAAGATTAGCAGAAGCACGTGAGAAACGTATGGCAGCTAATCCGCCTACCTTTAAGAACATTCATGAGAGTGTATTAAATCGTAGTGAAGATGACATCTTTTACTTCCGTAAGGTCCAGAAATGGATTAGAACTCAAAAAGAGTTGGTTGCATCAGCACGACAAGAAGTGCGTAAAAGTGTAAAAGGCTCTGAGAGTAAATTGGCCAATCGTCAGAAGTACGTCAGTAACTTGGAAAAGTTTTTACGTGACGGAGTATATGTTGATATGTTCTATGGTGAGCATGGAGAACACAAAATTAAATATCGTTGCATTAAGCCATCCTTTGATAAAGATGGTATGATCAAGCGAACTCATGGAGTATTTTATAATGATATTGGAACAATCTATCTCGGAGAAAACACTGTCTATGCCAGTGCCTGATAAACCAAACTTCCTAAATAAATCTGGCTTCTCAACTCTTGTTGAGAAAGCCGTATTCAAGAAAAAAATATCCTATATGGAAGCAATACTTCTTATCTGTGATAAGAACAATATTGAACCAGAGGATGTTAAGAAATTTCTCAACGGTGTTATCGTTGAGAAAGTAGAGGCAGAAGCTATGAATTTGAACTTCTTACCTCGGCAGAATATGTTAATCTTTGAAGATTAAGGGTTTACATTCTGCCTAATTTATGTTATGATATTACAGTACACTTCAGCAAATATAAAGGAAATATAAATGTCTTTTGCAAATCTAAAACGTAATAAATCAAACATCTCCAAACTTATCCAAGCAGCAGAAAGTGCTGGTGGTGGTAATGAAAAGAAATCATATGGAGATGATCGTCTGTGGAAGCCCACTGCGGATAAAGCAGGAAATGGTTTTGCTATTCTCCGTTTTTTACCGGCAGCAGAGGGAGCCGAACTACCATGGGTCCGTTATTGGGATCATGGGTTCAAGGGCCCTACAGGTCAATGGTACATTGAGAAGTCTTTGACTTCAATTGGCCAACAAGACCCTGTCTCTGAGCATAACTCAGAGCTGTGGAACACTGGTATCGAAGCGAACAAAGATACTGTTCGTAGACAGAAACGGCGTTTACACTATGTGGTTAATGCACTTGTTGTATCTGATCCAGCTAACCCTCATAACGAGGGTAAAGTAATGCTTTATCAGTTCGGTAAGAAAATCTTTGATAAAATCATGGATGTAATGCAACCACAATTTCAGGATGAAGATCCTATCAACCCATTTGATTTCTGGGCTGGTGCAAACTTTAAACTCAAGATCCGTCAAGTAGAAGGCTATCGTAATTATGATAAGTCAGAATTCGCTTCAACTACTGTTCTATCTCAAGATGATGACGAGCTGGAGGGTTACTACAACTCTATGCATGATCTAACTGAGTTTACTGATGCTAAGAACTATAAGACATACGATGAGCTAAAAACCAAACTTGATCGTGTTCTTGGTAATCAAACCATGACTACAGCAGCGGCTATCTCTTTGGATACCGCAGAACCAGCACCAGTCATGGCTAGTATGGAAGCAACTTCTCCTTCAGAAACTATTGCTCCTACTACAGCTGCAGAGATGTCGGAAGACAATGATGACACTATGTCCTACTTTGCTAAACTTGCAGCTGAAGGTTAATAACTAAGACCATTGTTATTATGAGAAAGGGAGCTTCGGCTCCCTTTTTTTACATGAATCGTTGGTATTCATTTGACCAACCAATTGCTTCATCTGCAGTGGCTACAGAAGAACCTTGTGCACCCTGAATGTTTATCTGTTTAGCGCCTTCAATGTTTGTAACTACTGAAGATGCATCAACAATACTAGCGCCTGCTTGAGCTCGTTTTTCTCTTATTTCGCTTACTACTGCGTCTAATGTTTTCATAGCTGGTTCTAATTGTTTTTCTACATCTGATATAGGCTCAGCTGTTGGTACTGGTGGTACTTGTACACCTAATGCCTTATATAAACCATCAACACCCTCTTTAAGTGTTTTTAAATCTTCAGCTTTAAGATTTTTAAGACCTCCACCAAAGTCAGCAACAACACCTCTATCAGTACCAAGGATACCTGATAACCAGTTTTGTGTACCATCCATAACTTTACCACCATTAATAAGAGCAGGTAAAACATTAAGCACAAAACCTAAATCATTAACCATTGAAGCCATATTTTTTCCAAAATCGCCTACAGATCCAATTGACGCAATATTGCTAAATGATGTAAATAATTTATCAAGGGCTTCACTTAATGTATTGGCATTTGTAATAGTGTTCTCGTTTAATGATTCAAGAGGAGCCATTGCTTTTAAAATATCTGCTATTGGTCCTGTCGCACTAGAATCAGCTTCTTTACCTGTAATCCAATTCCATACACTTTTAAGTGCAGTAAGACCTGCATCAGTTAGACTGGTAACAGTACCTAGACCTTGGGCTCCAAAAAACTTAAACATAGCACCGCCCATGGCACTAATAGCACCAGCAGCAGCAGTAGCTTTTTCGGCATTAATGGTACTTAAATCTGTTATGGCTGCAGCCATGTTAGCAGCAATGTCTCTTAAACCCGAACCAGTCTTATCTCCAGTTAGAAATGCGGTAGCACCATCTATAGCTGCAAAGCCAGCAAAGAATGCACCAATTGCAGCACCAATACCAAAGGTAACCATGTTAGCACCTACAACTCCAGTGAAAGCAGCCAATAAACCACCACCAGTTCCACCAGCAACAGCACCTAAGATCCCACCAGCGGCTACGAGAGCTGTAACCCATTTCATATCTTTAAATACTTCAAGGGTTCCTTTTAAATTCTGTGCCACTTTCTTAATTCTGCTGCCGTCGCCAATCTTTTCTGTTCCTGAATCGACTGCAGCAAAGCCAGCAAAGAAAGAACCAAGTGCTGCACCAATACCAAAGGTAACCATATTAGAACCAATTACTCCACTGGCACCTCTTACTAGACCTAAAGCACCACGTCTACCACCACCTACTGCAGCACCTAGAAGACCACCGGCTCCGACTAAAGCTCCAAGAGCAATACCAACATTATCCTTTGTAAAGATAGAGATTGTATCATAAATATTTTTAGCAATAATTGGTAAGTTAGCACCATTAGCTCCAGTCTTTTCTATTGCCCAGTCTGCTACACTAAAGCCTGTAAGAAAAGCACCTAGACCAAAACCAACAGCACCCATACCAAAAGCTGCATATGTAGACCTTCGAGGTCCAGCAACAGCACCGAATAATGCACCACCAGCTAACAAAGCACCAAACTTTAACATCTCTGGTGCAGCAAAGGCTTTGAGACCCTCGGCTGTATTAATCATCAAGTTTTTTATATTCTCGCCGCCACTATCTGCAGCAAACTTGCCCATGATAGCCTCAGCTCCAGCCATACCTAAGAAGAATGCACCAATGCCAGCACCCATAATTCCAAGACCTTTGGCTGCAGCACCTATACCAATACCAGCTAATGGGCTTTGAAGACCTTTAAGAAAACTATTTTGTTTTTTCTCTTGTGGTTCTGCAGCTGGTGTTGACTCTGCTTTAGCCTGATATGCTGTTTTCTTGGCTTCTCTATCTTTTTCTAACTGATCAAGCCTACTACGTTCTTGAGTCTTAAACCATTTTTCAAAACTGTCAGCTACACGTTCCGTGGCTACACGTGAGCCTCGGACTTCTTTTGCTAGATCATTGAGCGATGATGCCATTTTACTTATTCCGTTCCGCTTCTTGTTTTTGTTCTTTTAACCAATCAGTCAACATTCCCAGATAAACTTCTCTTTCCCATGGTATCATTTGGTCTATCTCTGTCAAACTATATTTGTGATGCTGCATTAGGGCAAAGTTTGTTTGGTAGTATGCAACAAGACTATTATGAGACAGACCTATGAGAAAAAAGCTTGTATCCCTGATAAAATTCTTTCATTGTCTTTATTACAACTACCACAAGTCCAATTCATAGTATGTTTCATGGTAGGAACACCTTCAACATATTCTCTAATCTTAGTGAACTGTTCACTATTCATAGAGTCAATAAAGGCATCCACGTCAGCTTGACTTTCGTCTTTCATTTCTGTTCTTGAATCTTCGGTAAGAACAGCCTTAACACATGATCTCATCATAGCAAATGCAACTTCTGATTCTGTTTGTTCTGAATTAGTTTCTGCTTTAATTGTTTGGTATGAAGGGTATTCTAATTCAATTGAAATATCATCTGTAAGTGGTACCATATTTGGAACATCTCCACCTTCCATAACAATATTATCAACATTTAATTTATATTCTGTTTTACCCTCACAGTGTTCACAGATAGCATTGATTTGAATTGTTTCACCTACTGACTTACCTCTGAGTTGTGTAAACAGATATTCAATATCAAAAGATGTAAGAGTGTTCTTGTCAATCTTACCCATCGAACATGTTTCAATAGTTTCTGCAATAGCAGATAACATTTCTCTTTCATCATTTGTCTCAAGTGCAATTAAGAGAACCTTTTCTTCTTTCACAAGAAAGGGTCTAAATCGTTCTGACTTCTTTGTAGAAGGTATAATAAGATCAAACTTAGGTTGATCATTTAGTTTAGGTAGTGCCATTATTTACTCCATTAAATAGATTCCCAGTTGTCGTAAGACATCTGGACGTTTAGTTCAAGCAATCCGTTTTGCTCATTGTTAAGTTGTAAAGCATTCATAGTTGTTGGGAATGCTCGTCTCAGTCTACATTTATAAATTTCTATATCGGTTCTGATACTTAGATCAAACATCTCGGCAAGTGAATTAGCACTTAGATCAATGTTGAAGTTAATATCTATACCATCTTTTTTTCTTTTAGCAAGCTGTGTGATTATAATATCTCTACAATAATCATCTTTGTATTTAATACCTTGTGTGTCAAAATTAATAATCATTTTCTGCCATGCTTCAAAGTATTCTTTTATGCCATAATCATTTAAGAGTAAGAATGTCATAGCAACATCTTCCTCACCATATGCATAGGCAACTTTCTTAGGCTTCATACCGATAACACGCTCTTGTGTTATAATCTGTCTGCCTGGAAGTTGTACATCTTTACATAGCACATTTAACTCACGAGAGCTTTGTACACCAGGCAATGGAGGTAGATATACCTTCCACATATTAGCTTGAGCTATACCGCCTTTTCGTGATATAAGAGATTTTAATTGTTCTACGTTATAGCTCATACCATTTTCCTTGAATCTCTATAAACTTGTGTACTTGATGATTTCTTCCATTGAGCCATAGGTAAGAATGTGGCGATCTCCCATTCAGCTGCTGGTACCATAGAGAATTGAGACCGGACTTGAGATGTAAGATATTGTTTAAAGCAAGGCTTAAAGAGTGAATGCTTAGATGAGTTATTTAAAACATCATAACTAAGTCTTAACTTGGTAGATGCATTATACTTATCATTAGATTTTAGATCAGTTAATGATCCTAGTAATTTAGCTCGTAGTGTTGGTGGCAAATAATGTAGATTTAAACCAGTAAAACCACCCTTGGCATCACCAACAATAAAGACAAGAGGGAACTGATCGTAGTATGGTAGTGTATTTTTATGCTTTGGATCATAGAAGAACATATACATGTTACCAATAACACTTTTACTACCTTGTATTACCTCATTACTTTTCATCAGCTGTTCGCGATTAACCCTACGAATGTTTCTTGCACGTTGACGAAACCACTCACGAGACTGATCTGTCCTTGGTGTAATGCCAGCTTTAAATGCTTCGGCTTCTAGGTTTTGGAATAGTTTACTCATAATGTTATTTATATCACTTTTTCTTCTTGCGTGAATATGGTTTTAGTTTCTTAGTAGATTTAGGCTTTATGCCCATGGATTCTAAAGTGTTCTCTGTCCAAATCTGAAAACCCCACCCACGATCTGCTGCGAACGTCTGGGCAGCACTCCACTTGTTCATATTCTTTACATAGGTTAAACCCTCGGTAATATACCTTTTGGTCTTCCTACCTTTAAATTCTGGTGGTTTGGTTTCTTTTTCTGGTTTAATCTCAATCAGATCCACTTTACCAGTATTCCATGTTATCTTTAGATCCATAAAGTACCTATGATACTTCTTATCAACCTCATAGAAGTATGGTATCACTACCTCTTCACTAGACCAGCCCTTAACCATAGGGTTCTCATCACACCACTTAAAGCAATGTCTTTCCCACATGGATCTGTAGACTACCTTTGTATGATCACCTTTATACTTTGCTGGGTTTTTTGGTTTATATTTACCAGAGTATGCCATAATTTACCTTATAAATAATAATGAAAACTTCTACTCTATTTATTAGGTATTTACAATGACTAACAGCCGTTCACCTTCATCGTTTCTTTTAGCATTCCCACTAGGTAATGATCCAAAAGAATACCCAGGAAAGATAACCTTTGAACAAATTAAGATAACATCTCTCACTGCAGGCAGATTATTTGCCTTAGGTGAGCAAATTGTTGTTGATAAAGAGACTAATGAAAAAATTTCATTTGATTCACGTGCTCAAGGTATTGGTACTGGCGCTAATGAATTAACTGGATTAGATCAACTTGCCGAGACAAATAGAGGTGCTATTGATGTTGCTACTACTACTAACAAAGCGGTAGCACTACAAACCGTAAAAAGAACACCAAGAGCAGGCAATACAGCAACTAGCCCTGATACACCAAAGATACAATTATATCTTCCGCCAAACATTAACTTCCGTGATGGTATTTCATATAGCGATACAACTAATCTCGGTGCTATTGGTGCAAGTGTCCAAGGTTCTGTTGAATCAGGATCATCTCTTGGTAAAGCTGCCTTTGATGCATTTAAGACCAGCTCAAAGGGTTTGATTGATGGTATGGTAAAAGGTATGGCAGATGAAGCTGGTGCTGTTGCTGCAGTAAGAGTTGCAAATAGATTTTCAAGTTTTGAAAAAACAAATGCTGCCTTAGGTGCAGCTACACGTGTAGCAATGAACCCTAATGTAAGAACACAATTCCAATCTGTTCCAGTTCGTAGTTTTGCATTCCAATTTAAAATGATACCTAATAGTGCAACAGAAGTTAAACAAATCGAAGCAATCATTAAAAGATTCCGTACAGTTATGTACCCTGATGAGATTGGTGCAGATGCAATCAGTCTTGGTTATAGATTTCCTGATCCGTTTGAGATTAAGATGTTCTATAATAATTCAGAAGTCTTTACCAGAATACTCCCATCTTATTTAAGAGATATTAATGTAACATATAACACAAGTGGTATGGGTTTCCATGAAGATGGTGGATTTACAGATGTTGATGTCTCGCTTACATTTACAGAATCAAGACCTCTTAACAAAGATGATGTAGTCAGAGGAGGTTACTAATGTTTTTTAAAAACTTAAATAAAACTGTTTATAACTTTGGTGATAATGAGTCAGGTGTTCTCTTTCAAGTATTAAATACATACGCAGATTTACTAGGTAATATTTCTGATGATGTAACATTCTATGAGAAATATACTGTACCGCAGGGCGATAGACCAGATACACTATCATATAAACTATATGGTACAACCGATTACTATTGGACATTCTTTCTTCTTAATCAAAAGCTACGAGAAGGTGGTTGGCCATTAGATCAGAATACGTTGTTTGAAACAGCAAAGAAAAACTATCCATATCGTATGCTCACTACAGCTACTAACATTGGCAACACAAACTTTAAGATTGGTCAAGTTGTTACTGGATCAATCTCTGGTGTTGGTGGTATGATTAAAGAAGTGTTACTTGATTTAGGACAATTAGTAGTAGATACTGGCGGACCTAATAACTTTAATGTAGGCGAGAGTGTAAATACAGGTGAGGGTGGTGAAACACAAACACTTATATGTTCGGGAGACGGACCTCAATATACTGCAGTACATCACTATGAGAATGCAGATGGCGAGTGGGTAGATATAGATCCTCATACACAATCAATACCTGCAGGGTATAGTGCTGTTTCATATCTGGATAGACTTATTAGGTTCAATGAAAATCAATCTGAAATCGTAGTATTAAATGCTAAAGTCGTACAAGAAGTTGCATCTCAATTTGAATCAATCATTAAAGGTTAACCAATGGCTGGTATTACACAAACTCAGTATGGTTATAATACTGTAAAATTTATTACAAAAGATGAATATGGTAATAATACTGTAGTTGATATTACAGCAGTAATTGCTAATCTACATTTTTTTGAGAGTTTAGGTAGAGAAGGTATTGTTGGTAGAATTTTAGTAGTAGATACCGAAAACATATTTGCACAGTTACAGATTACTGGTGTTGAAAAAATTAGAATTGATATGAACATAATTGTAGGTGAAAAGAATGTTACACCTATTCGAAGAGAATTTATGCTTACTTCTGTTTTATCTAAAGAAGTTGTAAACGATTCTACAATATCATATGTGTTTGAGTTACAAGAGCCACATATGTTTAGAGGTAAGATTGAAAAAATATCTAAAAGTTTTGTCGGAACACCATTACAGATTATAAGAAGAATTGCCAGTGGCTACTTAGGAAAGAAAGTTGATGTTACTTTAGAACCAGTACAGTCTGTTATGTCTGTAATCACACCTTATTTAACACCTCTTGGTGCAATGAAATGGATAGGCTATAGAGCAACAGATAAAGATGGCTTTCCATATTATTTATATTCTACACTCAATAGCAAGAACCTACAGTTTAAATCATTAAGTGAGATGATGAATGCAAGGTCACATCCGTCAGACTTGAATAACAATACATATACACATAGCGGACCTACTGCACATCAAGATAATGCTGATGAGGCAATACGTTCTATAGAATATCTGGCAGGTAATGCTGGTGGTACTACTCTTTCTTCCGTTATAAAGGGTGCTGTAGGACAAAGGTATGAGGTTCTTGATCTCACATTCAACGAAAAGAATACAGATCCACAAGTAAGAGTAAAAGATTATTATGATGGCAATCTATACAATAAATGGGTTACCATAGACAACAAATTTATAGATGACTATGAGTCAGCCTTTACATTTGATATACAGACACCTAGTATGACATTCGGTAACAGTTATGGATATGACCAAGATGATCTAAATAGACTTGTTACAAAGGTAGTGCGTAGAGCTATTATCACGGCAGTAGAAACAGGCACCCTACAGATTAGTGTAAATGCTCATGGTTTTATGGCTAATAATATAAGAACAATTGGTCATAAAATAAATATTGTGGTATTGCAGATGAAAGATGGTAAGGTTGTCCGTGATAAGAAACAATCAGGAGAGTATCTTATTGTAGAAGCAAAACACAATTTCTATGACGAGAAACATGACCTATCATTGAAAGTGGTGAAAGTATGATTACTGATTTCTATGGAGACGACCTTAGATGGTGGACCGGAATTGTTATTGATACTGCAGATCCTTATAGGGTAGGCAGAGTCAAGGTTAGAATTTATGGTATTCATAATCAAGATAAGAATGAAGTACCCGATGCAGCACTACCTTGGGCTTCTGTTACTATACCATCTACTGAAGGTGGTGTATCAGGTGTAGGTAGGCAGATGCGTTTACTACCAGGTGCGATAGTAATGGGTGTCTTTCTGGATGGTAAAAACTCCCAACAGCCTTGCGTTGTAGGTTCAATACCTAAGATAGAAAGAAGTCAAGCAAGCAATTCATCTCAAGCAGTAAGTGATCCATCAGTACCTAATATTGGTACTAGACCAAAACTTCGACCATGGACTGTATCTGATGTTGCACTATCTGGTAATTCTAATACACAAAAAGCATATAACTTTCTTATTTCACTAGGTACATTTACACCAATAACCGCTTCTGCTGTTATAGGAAACTTTCTAAAAGAATCAGGTATGAGAACACACGTTGTGTCAGAAGCTGTAGGTGAGTTTTCATATGGTATTGCTCAATGGAATCCAGATGCTGGAAGACTACAACAACTTGAAGAATTTGCTGCTGAAAGAAATCTACATATTAGTAATCTGAGTACACAGTTACAATTCTTTGTACATGACTTTTCATCTATAGCTCCACGTTTCTATCGTTATAATGAATTTCTTGCAATGACTAATATTAATCAAGCTACAGATTTCTTCTGCGATAACTACGAGAGACCGAATGCAGCCGCAGCTGATAAACCTTCACGCAGAACATTTGCAAGACAAACTTTGGAGACATATAATGGCAGTTGATCTAGGAATCCTTAATGCTCAGTTAGGTAGTATTACAAAAAACTCTAACATAGGTGACATTCTTGTAAAAGCACAACCAGCAGCTGATCAAGTAATAGCACAATTTCAAACTACACTCACAGAGGCTGAGAAAGTTGTAGATGGTATAAAGGCTTTATCACAAGCAACAGATATACCAAACCAAGAACTAGGTGATGCAGTAGATGCTATTGTAGAGATTACAGGAGATGTCCCAGGATTAGCTGATAAACTTATTGGTGATGTTTCAAGTGCTTCAACAGATTTAGAAAAAATTACTGGTACAGCACCATCAAATGGTAAACTAAAGCTAACTATTGGTTCAGGTGCACCAGAGGCTGTTGCTCGTGCCTTGAAACTAACTGCCTCAGTATCAGCTAGTGATGTAACAGGTGTATTACAAAACTTGGCACCAGCACGTGCAGCTGGAGCTATTGGTAAAATAGACGATACTATCAATAAGGGTATCTCCTTTTCAACTGGTTTTGGTTCAGCTTCTCTTAGATTTACTGTAAGTTTTACTAATCTGTTAGGCTTCTTTGGTGGTGATCTATTCACTAATCTTATTAGAAAAATTAATTCTGAATCAGATAGGGCATTAGATAACTTATTGTCTGGTACAAAGGTAGACAAAGAGGAAGTTATTGGTCTAGTCACTAATGATAAAAAGAAAGAAGCTGTTACACTTATAACAGATAATACAGAACTAGAAGTTGAAGTTGTAGAAAAAACAATTAATAGTCTTAATTTAGATCCAACAGTTGCAGTAAAACAAGATTCACAGATTAGAAAAAGTGTTTTACCTCCTCTCAGAATTGGTGATAACGAATCTACATGGACTGGTGGTAAATCAACTGAAGGTATGTTTACTTACTGTGATGGTCCTGAAGAATTGATTTCTGAGATGAGAAATACAAGTAGGCTTATTAAAAAAGTAATTGTACACTGGTCCGAAACATATAATGGACAAGACATTGGTTCAGAAGAAATAAACGACTGGCACCTTGATACACCTGGTGATGGTGGCATTGGTTATCATTATGTTATTAGACGTGATGGTAGATTACAAAGAGGTAGACCTATAGGCAGACAAGGTTATCATGCAAAAGCTGGTAACAACGATGCTGAATCTATTGGCATTTGTATTGTTGGTGGCTATGATTGTTTACCAAGAACACCTAATCCACGAAAATATCTTTCTTCAAATAGTTTTACTTCACAGCAAATGAAATCATTTAAGATGTTTATAAGATCCTTCTATGATGTATGGCCAAGTGGTGAAGCCTTTGGTCACAGTGATGTTGATCATAATGCATTGGACCCTGGATTTAGTGTACCACAATATATACTTGCAAACTTCAATAGAAGAAATTCTGGTGATCTTGTTGCAGTTGGTTTAACAGCATTAGAAACTAAACCACGAAAAGTCAGACTGTCTGCTGAAATACTTGATAATGATCCTGAATTTACTGCAAGACTTATAGCAATGATGGTTAGGTTCCCTGGATTAACAAGAGAAGAACTATATAGAGTTATAAAAGGTGAGAGTAATTATATTCTTAATGCCAAAAATCCAAAAACAGATGCAGCAGGTCTCTTCCAATTTATTCCATCAACTGCAGAAGGTTTAGGGCATACAACTGGTGAAATAAGAAATATGACTGCAGCACAACAATTAGAAGTGTATGAAAGATACTTAGTACAAAACAGCTACCCAGGTGGCCAGTTAGGTATTATGCAAGCCGCTCCCAAATATGCAAGAAGGGGTGATGACTATGAAGTATATAAACCTGGCACTAGAGCATACGAACTGAATCCACCATGGCGTGGACCAGATGGCAAGATTACTGTTGGTAGTATTAATGCTTACTACGCAAAACAACCATTTTAGGAATATAAGATATGACGACATCAAGAGATGGATATGAAGATAGAATCCGTAGGTTTGGTCAAGGCTTTACTGATGGGCAGGGTACAGAAGGAGATGCTTGGTCAGATCCTAATAAAGAATATCCAGACAATGATTATGATAATCAACCTACCACTAATAAAACATCAAGAGCAGGGCAGCAACACCGACTTTTTGTTGGTGCTGGTATAAACTTAACACCGTTAGGTTCTACTGCATATAATAGTTCTGATACTAATGAAACAGTCAGTGGCCATGTATTTGAAATGAATGATACACCAGGTGCCGAACGTATTCTTATAAAACATAACACAGCCCATGGTATTGATATTAGACCAGATGGTAGTATTGTTATTGTTGCTGGTGCTAGAAGGGTAGAAATTGTTCACGGTGAACAAACTGTTGTAGTAGAAGGCGATGGTACACTTACATATAAAGGTAATCTAACACTGAATGTAGATGGTGACTTTGAAGTCAACTGTAATAACTACAAAGTAAATGCTAAAGGTAACAAGACAGAAAAGATTGATGGCAATAGTAGAACAAGTGTATTTGGCAATTTTGGTCATAAAGTATCCGGTAACTTTTCTCAGACTATCGCTGGGTCATCAGTAAATACGTTCTTAGGTAACACTACGAACGCAGTTAAGGGAACATACAAGACTGCAGTAGAAGGTGATATTATACAAGCGGCTTCTGGTAATATGGAACAAACCGCTGAAGCTAAACTTATACAATCTGCACCAGATATTAATATGGCAGCACAGTCACTCTCAATATTTGGTGATACTGGTACTATCGGTGGTCAGAATATTATTATGTACAACTATAATATGCATACAGAAAAAACAGTATGGTCTGAAACGGTTAGTACAAACGTAGTATATGGTGACCTAGAAGGTAATGCAAGAACAGCAACAACTGCTGGTACATCATTACATCAATCCTATCCTGATGGAAGTGCTGCTCCATCTACATACACACCAAGTGTTGGTAATAATCCAAATTATACTGTAGACGATACAGAACGCGATATAAAAGCTACTGCTCTACCCACGGGTGCACTTCTGACTTCTTATCTCACTCAAGGTGATAATGGAATAAAGGAAGTTAAGATTGATGTTGATGACTTCCTTAGAAATGCTCTGAGACTGCGAAGACTTTCTACAGGTGATGTAAGATCCAAGATGAGAGATCCAGCCAACTCTGGTAATAGTGAATTTACTACAGAACAAGTTGGAAAGGGTACTCTTTCTCCTGAATTTGCAACTTCAGCGCCATTTATGGGGTTCGGTAGAGTAAGACCAGCCAAAGGAACAACTCAAACTAATAGTGAATACTTTGGTAATATTGATCCTAGTCGTAGGGCTAAGACATTTAAAACATATCAGAATAAACAAACATATACATTACTTAATAACTTCACAAAAGGAATTGATGAAGCAACTACTATTAGCACCTTAACACCTATATCGCAAGGTATTACTTTATCTAGGTTTATTGGTGGTGTTGATACTGGACCTTTTGTGTACTTAGACCTTGCTGAAAGACAAACCATTGCAAGAAATTATATTGCTCATATGGAACTCACCAAGAGATGTATGGGTATTACATCTAAGTGGGCAGAACATGAGCTAAGAGTTGTTGAAGGCTATTATGCAAAAGAACTATATGGGCTAGGACATCCGTCTGGTCTTTCACCCGAAACAATAACACCTAATAGTTTACTTGATCTAAGAACCAAAGGTAGAGCTGTCGTATATGAATTATATGGACCAGATGGCTTTATTGATGCAGAAGGCACATTTGATCTGGCAAGTGAGCTAGCAGATGTTGGTTTATATGATAAACTTATATTAGACTATGATTCATATGATCCATCTGGCGATATTAATGTGCAACTTATTGTACAGATACCAGAAATACCAAAAAACTATACTATTAGATATGAACAAATTTGTCAAACGATGTTTAATAATTATCCACAATCATTGAATACGTTTGTTGAGCCAATCTTTGATACAGAGGCTGCTGAATATATACCAAAATTTATGCCAACAAGAAGAACAGACTAATAGAATTGTTATAAATAAAAGAAAATGTTTTAGGAAATTAAATGTCTCGTGTTCTTTCCATTGAGGATAAAGATACCAACTCTCCAGCTTTAGTTACTGCTCGTACCATTAACTATGTGGATATAGATTTATCTTTTGCAAAGCGTCCGAGTGGCGATATCTATAAGAAGACGGATGCTGCTGCAGTAAAACAATCAGTAAAGAATATAGTTGCAACTAATAGACTTGAGAAACCTTTTAATGATGACTTTGGTGCAGATATAACAAGTTTACTTTTTGAGTTAGCTGATGACGAAACAAGTCAACAGATTAGACAAAACATTGATAATGCAATATACATCTATGAGCCTAGAGCAGAAGTTTTAGATATAGATGTATCTGATAGAATAGATACAAACACAATAAATGTGACAGTTACCTTTAAGGTAGTAAGTACAGAAGAAGTCGTCACACTCACTTCAGTCGTTTCGAGGTTAAGATAACATGACTACCACAATTTCATCAACAGAACTTGATTTCAATAGTATTAAAACAAGTCTTAAAAACTTTCTTGCCGCAAAGGAAGAGTTTAATGACTATAACTTTGAAGGTGCTGGTCTTAACAACCTTCTTGATGTTCTAGCATATAACACACACTATAATGGATTGATTGCTAACTTTGCTTTAAATGAATCATATCTTTCTACAGCTCAGATGAGATCCTCTCTTGTCTCTATTGCTGAGGGTATTGGTTATATTCCAAAATCAAAGGTTGCATCATTTGCTAGTGTCCAGTTATCCGTAAATGTAGGAGCACTTGCTAACAGACCTGTTACACTATCTCTACCGTCTGGTACACAGTTTACCTCCGTTGTAGATGATATCACATATACTTTCCAAACAACACAAACAGTAAGTGGTACAGATAATGGCTATGGCCTTTACCAAATGCTTACAATAGATGGTTCTAGTAATATTACTATTAAAGAAGGTACTGCAAGAGTTAAGACTTTCTTTGTAGGTGCTGACAGTCTTGATGATGTCTATGTAATACCAGATAAGTCTATTGATACTGAGACAGCTGTTATAAAAGTATTTGAATCACCATCTGATACTGCCTTTACTTCTTATATCAATATTAATAAAGCAACACAGATTGACGAGAACTCCCGTTTGTATATTATGAAAGAAGCACCAAATGGTTTCTATGAGCTTACATTCGGTGATGGTAACACACTCGGAAAGACACCAGTTGCTGGTAATAAAGTTACGATAGAATATCTTCAAGTAAAAGGCGCTGAGGCTAATAACGCAACTTCTTTTACTGCAGTAAATAAAGTAACACCTATTGTTGGTGGAGATTCGTTTGATATTAATGTTCTTACAAATATTAAATCTATTGGTGGTGATACAGTTGAGTCACTAGCATCTATTCGTAAGAATGCACCATTTCAATATGCTGCACAGAATAGAATGGTTACAGCAGTTGATTACTCTACACTTGTTCTTAAAAACTTTGGAACACTTATTAAAGATATTCAAGCATTCGGTGGGCAAGATGCACTTAAACCAGAATTTGGTGTGGTGTTCTTATCTATTGCATTTAATGATGATGTATCTGCAGATGCAATAACTGCAACTAAAAATAGTATTTTAGACTTGACTAAACAACTATCGGTTGTTGGCTTTGGTGTAAAGTTTGAAGATCCGGTTAAGACATTTATTGAAACCGAAGTATTCTTCCAGTTCAACCCTAAGTTGACTGCACTTTCAATTAATAATATCCAAGACACAATACAAAATAAAGTGTCTTTATACTTTGCTTCTAATGTAGGCAAGTTTGGTCAATCATTCCGTAGATCAAATATGCTATCTCTTATTGATGAAGTTGATTCAGCTGTTCTGTCTTCACGTGCTAATATTAAACTACAGCAGAGAATGGTTCCTAACTTAGACATTCTTGAAGATACTACACTTAGATTTCCAGCAACTATTGCTGAACCGGATTCTAAAGAATATAGTGTTATTTCTTCATCATTCCAATACCAAGGTGAAGTATGTATTATAAGAAACAAACTAAATACAACTAAATTAGAAGTATTAGCATTATCTTCACAGACTATCTTAAATGACAACGTTGGTTCATACCAGGCATCAACTGCTACTGTTAGTATTGTAGGTCTTTTAGTAGAAGAAATTATTGGTGGTACTGATTATATCAAAATTACTGTAACGCCAGCTAATCAGTCTGCTATTAGCCCTATCAGAAATGACGTCTTAGAATATGATGCTGGTCCATCATTCTCTCAAGGTGTTATTGTTACATCAACATAAGAAGTAAACATGGCTCAAGATAAAACAAGAATTGATAATAACAGACGAAGTCTATCGCTACTGGATACACGTTCAGTAAAGAGTGTACTGCCTGCTTATTTTCTACAAGAATATCCAAAGATTGTTTCTTTTCTTGAGGCATACTATGACTATGATCAAGACAGTGCGTCTCCTACTCGCTACTTAGATGATCTATTCAGAACAAGAGATATTACTGAAGCTGATATAGAATTGCTTTCTTATATTGAAGACGAGTTACTACTTGGTCAACAATACTTTGAAGGCTTTGAAAATAAAAGAGCTGCAGCAAAATATTCTAATACACTCTATAGATCAAAGGGTTCCCTTTATAGTATTCAACAATTCTTTCGTACATTCTTTGGTGTCTCACCAGATGTTGTATATACAAAAGAGAATGTGTTTATTGTAGGTAATAGAGATGACATAGAAGCATCAAAGATTGGCCCTGAGTCACAAAAGTATCTTACAGATGATAAGTTATATCAAGAGTTTGCTGTTCTTATTAAAGCAGATCAGCCTATCTCAAGTTGGTTAGAAGAATATAAACTATTCGTCCACCCTGCAGGTATGTATGTTGGTGGAGAAGTTCAAATTGTTTCTGATAATACTGATAATAATAGTATTATGCCATTTGCGATACCAAACATCAACCCAGATCCAATCTTGATATCCGTAGCTGACTTTGATCCAGTACCAACACAGCTTGATATTACACAACTGTTTGCATTATCAGATGATTCAATGGTAAGAACAGACGTGAGATCAACAGTTGAAAGATATAATACATATACACTAGAACAGATTGATAGAACATACGATACTCTTGCAGAGTTTGCAAGTGTTACTTCTCCAACACACGATGAAGATAGTGCTGGAATTGACTACCGTGTACCAAGAATGGATATTGATCTTGAGACATTTGATAAAGTTAATTACGTTTGGTACGATTCAGACTCAGCATAACCATTATAAATAAAGATAACAGATTTAAACGAGAGTTAAAATGGCAAGACAAATAGTAAACACAGGCACTACTGCTAATGACGGAACTGGTGATACACTCCGTATTGCAGGTCAAAAATTAAATGATAATTTTGTCGATATTTACTTACTACTAGGTGGAGATTCCGATCAGCTTGCATCAGGAGTAAGTCTTACTGATCAAGGTGTTAAGTTTGAAGGCACTAATGTAGACCAGTGGGAAACAACACTAGTTGCAAGTAACCCAGCGAGTGATATTACTCTTGCTCTACCTGCAGTAGGTACACAAGTTATTTCTAATACAGCAACGCAGACAATGTCTAATAAGACTTTGACTTCTCCTATTCTAACAACTCCACAGTTTAATGATACGAGTGCAGATCATCAGTATATTATAGCTGTAAGTGAATTAGCGGCAGATAGAAATATCAATCTACCTCTCTTGACAGATAGTGATACATTTGTATTTAATGATCATACTCAAACTCTTACAAATAAAACTCTTACCTCACCAATACTAAATACCCCTAAAGTTGGTACATCTATCAATGATTTAAACGGAGCAGAGCTTATCGAAGTTACTGCAACATCATCTGCTGTTAACCAAATTCTTATTGGTAACTCAGCAAGTGGTACTGGCCCATCAATATCTTCAAAAGGATTTGATGCAGACATTGATCTTAGATTTGGTTCTAAAGGTTCTGGACAAATTGCTCATGAGAATGGTGTTAGATTTAAAGCTGAAAAGATCACTGCATCTGCACAAGCTATGAGTCTTACAGTACCAACTACACACTTTGCAGGAACATCTAATCTTACGGGTATTACACTAGCCAATGGTAACGCTGGAGATGCTGGTGCTGGTGAGATTAAATACTTTTTTAACTCTGGCGCAGGAACTGTTGTGATTACACCTACTAACTTACGTGGTGCATCATCAGTTACTGTTGCTCAAAATGAAGCTGGTTTCTTTATATGGTCCGGCTCTAACTGGCACTTGGCATCGAAAACAGTTGCTTCATAAGGAAAAACAATGGCGGCGATAATTACAGATAAACTTAAAAAGCAAGTTTTAGAAAGCATCATTACTGATATCGACAGTTCTGATAATAACTATTATATTGGTATTGGCAAATCAGAAGTCTGGAACGGAACAGATACTGCACCAACACCAGAGAATACTTTACGAGAAGTTAGAAACCTTGGTTTTTCTCTACAGTCAATGAAGACAGTAGCAGATAAAACTTTTGTTGTTCCAAGATATAATTGGTCCTCTGGTTCTATCTACTCAGGCTTTAATGATGATCAAGCTGGCCATCCTAATCAAGCATATTATGTATTTACTGATGAAAACCATGTATACATTTGTTTACAACCAGGACGTAATGCGGCGGGGGCTTCTGTTATATCCACTGTGAAACCCACAGGGACTGCAGCAGGTGCATTTAAAACGTCTGATGGTTATGTATGGAAATTCTTATACTCACTAGGTGCACTTACTGTTTCTAAATTCTTAGCAGCTAACTTTATGCCTGTGACTAAGATTTTATCAACTGATGGCAATTCAACAGCATCAGAAGTGGAACAATTTGGTATTCAGAATGCAGCAGTAGCAGGGCAACTTCTAGGATATACAGTAACAAATGGTGGTTCTGGTTATACATCTTCACCTGCTGTTACTATTGCAGGTGATGGTACTGGAGCTAAAGCTGTGGCAACTATTGCTGGTAACATTCTTACTAAAGTCGAAGTATTAGAATCAGACAATACAATGGTATTCGGTTCTGGTTATAGCTATGCTGATATTACTATCACTGGTGGTGGCGGCACAAGTGCAGCCGTAAGACCTATCTTTGGTCCAAAAGCTGGTATCGGAGCAGATCCAAGAGATGATTTAAGATCACGTGCACTAATGTTTAATGCCAAACCAGATGGAACTGAGAGTGGTGACTTTATTGTTGGTAACGACTTCCGTCAGATTGGTCTTATTAAGAATCCTAAGATGCATGCAGACTCAGACTTTACAGCAGAGACTGGTATTGCATTACCATATCTACTCTTTGATTTGTCTACTATTACTTCAGCCTTTACAGCAGACAATGTTATTGTAGGTGGAACATCCGGAGCTAAAGCATATGTTGATAGCTTTGACTCAGATAAGATTTATTATCACCAGACAGAAGACACTGGCTTTTTAGCATTCCAAGAAAATGAACCTGTTACTGAACAAGGTAGTGGTGCTGGAGCAGGTACTTTAATATCTGCAAGCTATGATGCAGATACAAGAGCATTTACATACTCTGACGTAAATCAATCATCGGGTGATGTTCTCTTTATAGATAATAGAGCAGCAGTAACAAGATCAGCTAATGCAGCAGAAGATATTAAAATCGTAATTCAAATATAATCGGTAGAAAAAATGAGCACAGACCTAACAAAAAACACATTTAGTTCAACCTATAAAGATGATTTTCTGGATAGTGATAACTATCACAGAATCCTTTTTAACTCAGGTCGTGCTCTACAAGCCCGTGAGCTTACACAAATGCAAACTATTACTCAGTCTGAGATTTCTCGGATGGGTAGACATATGTTTAGAGAGGGTGCTGCAGTTAATCCTGGTGGCACTACTATTAATACTGCATATGAATTTATTAAACTTGTTGGTAATCTACCAACTGGAAATATTATTGGCCTAAACTTATCATCAACTAGCAACAGTATTATTGTAGAAGTCCTTGAGGCTGTAGAAAGAGTATCAGCTTCAGAACCAGCTACAATTTATGTTAAGTATGTTAGTTCGACAGGCGGAACATCTGGTACTACTCCAGTGAGAGTTACTGCAGGTGACACACTCACCGGTGGTGGAGAAACACTTACTGTACAAACTACAAATACTGTTTCTAATCCAGCTACAGGTGTCGGTACTCGAGTATCCATTCATGCTGGTGACTTCTTTGCTGTAGATCGTTTTGTCTTTGCAAGAGAACAGTCAATGATCTTATCTAAATACACCTCTGACCCAGATGCTGTAATTGGATTTAAAGTAACTCAAGACATTGTTACTGTAGATGATACAACTGCACTATATGATAACACAGGTGCAACACCAAACATATCTTCACCTGGTGCTGACAGATATAGAATTAGGCTTGATATTGCAGACAAAGCTAAACTTGCAGCTGATGAAAGTTTTGTATATGTTGCTAAAGTTGTTGACGGTCTCATAGTAACACAGGTTGATGGTACTGATAGTTATAATAAAATAGAAGACAGAATGGCTCTTAGAACAAGTGAAGAGTCAGGTAACTATATTGCTAAAAGATTTTCTGTTAGTTTTGATACTAATGATTCAGACGAAAGTATATTAGACTTTGATATTTCACCTGGTGTTGCATATGTAGATGGTTATAGAGCTGTTATCAACTCTCCAGTTAAAATTGGAGTAAGTAAACCTAGAACAACTCAGACAGAAAATAATGAAGTAACAGCCGCTGCGTATGGTCAATATGTTATAGTATCTGCTAATAAAGGCTTACCTAATATTGCATCATTCCAAGAAGTTACACTATTTCCGAATACTGCTGGTACTGGTACTGCTATCGGTACAGCACGTGTAAGGTCTATAGAGGAAGACGGATCGAACTATAGAGTATATCTGTTTGATGTACAAATTGCTTCTGGTAAAAATAAAAGAAATACAAAATCACTTGGTACTGGTTCTACAGACTATATGACACTAGTGCTTGAAAATAGTCTTGCAGCATTTAAAGATGAAGCATCAACAAGTCTATTATTTCCAGTTCCTGGGGATAGACCAAAGACTATTACAGATATTAGTCTTACAGTACAAAGATATAGAACAGCAAACATAAGTAGTGGATCTGCTACTATTACAGTAACCAATACAGGGGAAACTTTTGCTGACACTAGTAATTGGATTGCAGCACATGCTGACTCTGATATTGATGTCCTCTTTACAGCATCTGGTGCTGGTACTGCTGCATCTAACTTAACTGGCCAACAAGATGGCACTTATGAGATCCTTACTTATGTAAATAAGAGTGCAGGGTCTGTTAGAACTAAAACACTCACAGAAGTAACAGAAACAATTACACCTGATGGTTCTGGTAATCTAAACTTTACAAAGGCTGATGTAAGTAGTATCACTAGAATTACTCTTGCTGACTCAGATGGTGCTGACTTAACATCGTCATATACACTAGATAATGGTCAACGTGACTTTGCATATCTAAACGGTAGAATGGTTAAGAAAGCTGGAGCTGCTACACCAGGTTCTGATGTGTTTGTAAGATACGATCACTTTGTCCATGGTACATCTGGAGATTTCTTTGCGGTTAACTCTTATACAGGTCAAGTTGACTATGAAAACATTCCGTCATATACACAAGCAAATGGCACTGAAGTATCTCTCAGAAATGTATTAGACTTCCGTTCAAGTGTTAACAGCTCAGGTAACTTTGGTTCAGGTGCTAGAATTAATGAGATGCCTAAGAATACAGGTCTGATCACATTTGATGCAGAATATTACCTTGGTAAAAAGGTTCGTGTGACAATTGATAAAAACAGTTTTATTGATACTATTAGTGGTGCAGCTAGTGTTAGCCCTCAATTACCACCAGCTCCAAATAACTCGCTGGATTTATTCCATATTGATATGAATCCATATACAGTTAGTGATACAGATATCACTTCAACTACTATTAAAGCTAAAAACTTTACTATGAGAGACATTGGTAAACTAGAAGAAAGAATTGATAATGTTGAAGAGGCTACATCACTAAGCCTTCTTGAATTAGATACATCATCATTTAATGTTCTTGATGCTAGCGGCAATAATAGAACTCAGTCTGGTTTCTTTGTGGATAACTTTGCTGATCAAGCTAGGTCATATATGTCTGCAGATTATAATGCAGCTATTGATCCAGAAGCTAGGATTATGCGACCATGGTTTGAAGAAAATAACCTTAGACTAATTTATGACTCTGATCAATCTAGTAACACAATTCTTAAAGGTGATAGTGTATACCTAAAACATGATAATATAAATTATGTTGATCAACCTCTCGCAACAGAAGCAATGAATATTAACCCATTTGCTGTTATTCTAAATGAAGGATTTATTGATCTCTCACCATCATCAGATGAGTGGACTGCTGTTGATAGATTACCAGATCGTGTGGAAGATGGTGGAACAAGACTTATTAATAATGGTGCATTACTATGGAATACATGGAGATGGAACTGGATAGGAAGAAATGATACAACAGGTAGAAATCTTACAGCCAGAGATACAGCAAGAAATAATATATTAGCCGTCAACAGAGTTGTTGCTTCAGAAACAGTACGAGAGTTTGTTAATGATCGTATATTAGATGTTGCATTTATTCCGTTTATGCGATCTAAGAAAGTTTTCTTCCGTGCACAAGGTCTTAAACCTAGCACTCAAGTATATGCTTTCTTTAATAACAAACCAGTTGCTGATTGGGTAAGATCAGAATCCTTTACTAGATTTGCTACTACTACTGATGATTTTGGTAATAGACATAATAGAGCAACTGAACATCCTGATGGTAAGTCAACACTTACAACAGGAACTGATGGTTCTATTGAAGGTTCATTCTTTATACCTAATACCGATGCAATTAAGTTTAGAACTGGTACACGTGAGTTTAAATTACTTGATATTAGTGTACCTAATGATGAGAATGCAACATCAATTGCAAAAGAACCCTTTGCATCGACAGGTATATTAGAGACTAGACAATCAACATTTACAACTACTAGAGTGTTAACTATAGCAGCTCCACCACCACCTGTTCAACCACGTAGACGTAGACGACGTAGTACACAAGACTTTGTTCGTTCTTTTGCTCCTCAAGCAGATCCAAGGAATCAACGCCGTAGAGATCCTTTGGCTCAGACATTCTTTATTGATGAAAATGATGGTGCATTTATAACTAGAGTTGGTGTTAGATTCCAAACTAAAGATACAACAGTTCCGGTAATGTTGCAAATTAGATCAACCGTAAATGGTGTTCCATCAGCAGATGAAGTTATACCTAATGGAGTTAAGGTTCTTTCACCTTCTGATGTAACTGAGTCAGCTGATGCTAGTTTGGTAACTTACTTTGAGTTTGATGAGCCAGTTTACTTGAATGGTAACATGGAATATTCCATTGTTCTACTTGCTGATTCTATAGAGTATAATGTGTATGTAGCCAAAGCTGGCGATCTAATGCTTAACTCTACAGAACTAAGAGTTGCTAAACAACCTACACTAGGTTCGTTGTTTAAATCTCAGAATAGTAGAACATGGACACCAGATCAAGAAAGAGATTTAACATTTACTATTGATCGTGCTAACTTTACTGTAGAAAGTGGATATGTTACATTAAACAATGCACCAATCCCACCAATCTTATTAGCAAGTAATCCATTAGATTCTACAAATTCAAGTGCTACAGTCAAGGTTCTTGCATTTGGTCATGGGCTTGTAGTAGGTGACTCAGTAACAATTGCAGGAGCTGCAACATTCGGTGGAATAGCTGCATCTAATATTAATGGTACAAGAGCAGTCACTAAAGTAGATGGCACAGGCTTCGAGTTTGTTGCAGGTAATTCAGATACTGCTAATCAAGCTGTAGCTGGTGGTGGTGATAATATTACTGTCACGAGAAATATTATGATGGATACAGTAGTACCATATATTGAAACACTTTCTCCAGCACAGACTTTAATTTCGCACTCAGCTAAGTTTACATCAGGTAAATCATTTGCTGGATCTGAAACTGCATATTCTGTAGATGGTAGTTATCAAAGCATATCAAATAGAGATAATAACACATTTGCAAACCCTAGGTTAATTGCTTCAAGTGAGAATGAAACTGCTTCCTTATCAGGTAATAAATCATTAACATATAAAATTGATGTGTCTACATCTACTGATATAGTAGCACCAGTAATTGATCTTCAACGTGCTTCTGTAACAGCCGTAAGAAATTTAGTTGATCAACAAGTTGCAAGTGGTACTGGTGGTAATATTCCACTAGAGTATGTTGCTGAAACAAATCCAACCGGTGGTTCACATCTATCTAAACATATTACCTCACCTGTGGTTCTTGATGAGTCAGCTGTTGGGTTAAAGATTATGATTGGTGCAAACAGACCATCTGCAGCAAGCTTTGATGTTTACTATAGAACAAATGCTTCAGATACAGCAGCTGCAGGTAACTTACTTGATTCAACTTGGGTACTAGCTACACTTGAAACTGAAATTCCTTCTGATCAAAATATTAATGTATTCAGAGAGTACAGATATTTGGTAGGTGGTGATGGCGGAACCATGGATGCTTTCTCACAATTCCAAGTTAAGATAGTATTAAAATCAACTAATACTTCAACTCCTCCAGTTATACAAGACCTAAGAATAATTGCTCTGAGTGTATAATGTTAAAGGTTGATGGACATTCTAATCTAGTGAGGGACCCAAAATCGGGTGCCATAATTAATATAAATAGAAGTGAAATAGAAGCAGCTCGTGAGAGAAAAAGATTACGATCTGCAAAAGCAGACGAAGAAAAACAACTGAAGGAAGATGTAAGTTTATTAAAAAATGAAATGAGTGAAATCAAACATCTCCTCGGTAAACTTGTAGAGAAAATATAAATGGCCAGAACAACAGTCAATCTAACAGATACAGTAGCCGTCTTTAAAGATAAAGTAAATGAGATTTCCTATAAGGTAGGTGATCTTGATCTTATGTCTACATCAGGGACTGACAGTGATATAGTTCAGGCTATTAATTCACTAGACTCAGATATAGGTGGGATTGCTAATCTTACAACAACAAATAAGTCTAGTATTAAAGCAGCTATTAATGAGATAGATGCTGAGATTGGTAGTGCGGCTTTAACAACTAGTGCATCTACACTTAGAGGCGCAATCAACGAACACGAAACACAAATTAATAGCCTTGATAGTGATTTAGGTACAAGAACATCTTTAACTACAGATGCTGATCAAAACTTAGTAGTTGCTATTAATGAAGTTGATGCTAATGCTTCAAGTGCACTATCAGCTTCCACATCTAATACAAATAAACTAGGTACAATTACATCTGGTGTTATGGGTACGACAGCAAGTACAGTAGGTCCTGCTATCGGTGAAATCCATGCACAATTAGATAGTGCTCAGACAGTGGTAGGTCCTCTCGGCGATCTACTTACAGTAGCCAAAAATAGTATTGTTGGAGCTATTAACGAAACTTACCTACAAGGTATTGACTCTGATACCATTGTGGAAATATTCTCTGCAGCAAATAGTGGTACAGGATTTGGTTCTCTTGCATATGGTAACAATGGAGTTTACACATATAGTAAAGTAACCAATGCTAATATCAGAAGTGCTATTTCAGCAGGCGAAGGTATAAACATTTCAAGTGGTGTAATTTCAGGCGAAGATGCTACAATTTCTAATAAAGGTATTGCAGAATTTGACTCAGATGGCTTCACAGTTACAAGCGGAAGAGTTTTTCTAAAATCAGGAGCTATTGGAGCTGGACAGATTTCTGCAGGTTCTATTGGAACAACACAACTAGCTGATTCTTCTGTTAGCACTTCTAAGATTACCAACTCTGCTGTTAGTACAGTTAAGATTAATAACTCTGCCGTTGTCACCGAAAAGATCAACGATGGTGCAGTTACTACTGCTAAAGTTGCAGATGATGCTATTACATATGCTAAACTACAACACACAGTTACAGCAAATAGAGTATTAGGAGCAGTTGCTGCAGGTGTTATTGGCGAAACTAAGGTAATTTCAGCAATGATTAATGCTGATGCTATTGATGGATCCAAGATTGCGGATGATGCTATTTATCAAGAACACCTTGCTGATAATGCAGTAACTGAAGCAGCGATTAATGGTAATGCAGTCACGGCTGCAAAGATTGCTTCTGGTGCTGTTGGTAATACCGAACTTGCAGCTGATGCTGTTGATGGAACCAAGATTGCAGATAATGCAGTTGCAATAGAACATCTTGCAGATGATGCTGTTTCTTCAGATGAACTAAAAGATGTTGTTACATTTGTGGTATATAGTAGTGATGGTACAGCTCTGAAGACACTATATGGTGCAGGAAGTTAATTAAATGGCGTTTAGATATCCTCTTATACTCGATGGGTCTAATAACCTTAAAGAGATGACAGCAGCTCAGGTAACTGCTGTTTCGGATAGGGTTAGATATTTGTATGGAGCAAATCCGTCAGTTACATTATCTCGTGTTGCTTCTGGTGGTAATTTAGGCACTATTACTGATACTCGTAAAATATCAGGTGCTTCATCTACTAGCACTGGTAACCAAAATACTGTTGATGATGGAGCAGCAGAATATACACAAGAAGCTGGTACTGCAGAACCAGGATCTACAACTGTTAACTATGCTAGAATAACTCAGACAAAAGATGATACTACAGCAAGTGTAGATACTAACAATATTGCATTTCCTATATACCGAAATGCAGACAGCAATATTCGAGCCATGAGTCTGGATGATGTGATTGATACATTTATAAACCCTGCTATAGATGTGATTACAGGTAATAGCCAACCACAACCAGGCACATATTATATCCACACAGCAACTTCACTATCTGGATATTCAGCAGTAAGCACATCACCAGTATTTTCTGATACACGTGCAGACACTGGCAGTTTTCTAGCAGCTAATATTGGTATAGGTGGTACAACTCAAGATTTTGCAACAACTGTTACTAACTACTATCTTTTATCGGCTAATAATATGGCAGCGCCGTCTATGGAACAGATGCTATTTATTAGAAACTCTGATAAAAATATAGAGCAATACACTCAAGCGGAAATGGATGCATGGTTACAGAACTGTGTGAGACATACTGCATCAGAGGGAAGCGGAACTGGTACTAGAATAACATATAACTATACTACAGGAACTAATCTAGGTTCTGGTATGAATGATACAATCCTCAATGGGTCTGGTAATTATCAGACAAGATTTGTTGGTGTTGACGACTATCGTGCACAAGAATTTCCAAACGGTTCTTCAACTACTGCTCAAACTCACAGACTTAAAATTACTCAGGTATAAACATGACAATACACAACTTAGAAATAAATACGGCACATTTTACTAATAACGAACGTACAGATATTGAAGCACTTCTTGTTTCTGAGGAATCAACTGATGATAATATAGTTTTGATTTCTCATAGTATTGAAGCCAAAGAAGGTGATGCTGATTATGAATGGTTAATTAGTAAGATAGATATTGACCAAATTCATGAGAACACCTTCAACAAGTTTCGCAGAGAAAATGAAGAGTTTCGTGAAACTATCATTGCCACTGGTAAAGAGATGGGTCTCATCTTTGATAACAATGGTGTGAACAGTAATCTATATGAAGCACTTGTAGATACTTTGTTTGAGCCATTCGTCGAAGAAGACATGAAAGAAAAATTATTTGTAATGAAACTTAAACTCTTTGAGGTAGAGGCTATTAAGTCTAGTAAAGATAGAGAGCTAAAGGCTAAACTAAGAAAGTCAAAAGACTTCTTATCAGCTATTAAGTATGCAACAATGATTGCACTACCCGAAGAATAGATCAAATTTCTTATGAACAAAATGTAAGAAGTGTGCAGCTGCAGTCATGTTCTGCTCATTGTGATCTAGTATAAAATTCCAAGGCATTCCAATATTAGTAAATGGTACGTTGTATTTCTCTATTATATAAGAGAATATAACCTCGTTGTTTAATACCCAATTCTTAGAGATTTGTTCTGGATAAAGATTATCTTCCAACGAATCATTAAATGTACATACAGCTTCTACTGATCTCTCAGCAAAATTAAGATTACGAACACAGTCTGCATTCATTACAATAACGGCTGTATTAATACAACTCTGAGTACCATTTATATCATGTAAGAGTAACATGGCTTTTTTATTATGAGCCTTTGTATACATATCCATGGAATTCCATTCAAAGTTATCATTAAACCTTTCACGCAATTGCTCATTATCAATATCTGCAACTTCTATATCAAAGGCACATACTTTGTTTAGATCAAATCTTTCAAAGATGTTTACTGTAGTATTAGGTATTACATCAAAGTCGATATACATTATCTCGTCATATTCATTACGCAGCTTTTCGAACATATTAAGTTTCTCAAACTGTACATCAATATAATCTGTTGAATACGGTTTAAACAGTTTGTAGTCAGCACCAACAGCTGTGGCATAGTCTCTATGTTTTTGCTCGATATGATATGCATATTTCCTAAACTGTTCTCTTTTAAATATGGGAACAGATTCATGATCAGCAAGATCATTTCTATATAAGCTGAATATTATTCTTTTCACACCATTGCCTTACATAGTCAAAGTCTTTACTCACACAGTGAATAAACTTTGCGTTCTTTGTTATATAACTCCATTTATCCATAAAGAAGTGCCACTGTTCTCCTAAGACTTGATACTCGACTTCATTCATATAAGTCTTATATCCCCATATAGTTTCGTTATCATATCCAAACATATAACTTATAGACTCAGGATAGAAATCTGGATCCGATATCATATTAGACATTAGGTCTAGTGTTTCTTTAAAGTTATCAAAGTATCCTAGCTTATCTAAGTGTTCTTTTCTTGCACCTACTATTGCTGTATTAAATACATCTGGTTCATCTACCCACATTCCACTTTCACCAAGCATACATCTACTGTTCCACATCTTAGCCATAGGTGATCTTACATGATGTGTATATCTATGAGTCTGTAGTTTGTCTACAGGCTGTTGTCCTGTTGCAGTACCAGTCATAAGAGCAACACCTTTTGACAAGTCTATTTCTTCAAAGAAGTTAAGGTCAGTCACAGGTATCACATCTATATCTAAGTACAATACCTCATCATATGTTTCAGATAAATTGTGTAATAGTTTTATCTTCCAAAAATTAACTATATTATAATATGATATATCTGGATAGTTATCGTTAAACCATTCAGCATATTCATCAAACTCTTTATCTTTTACAAAATGTTTATAGTCGACACCAATTGATTCAGCATATCTTTGTTGACTTGCTAGTAACCATTCGTAGTTGTCAGTGAACTTGTCCTTAGACTCATGATGCGATACAAGTTTTTCTTTAGGTATGTCTATGTAGAAACTGTATATAACCCTACGCATATCCTATCACCATAAATCTTTTATACCCATTTGGCATATCTAAAGAACCTTTATATAATATTTCTTTGAGACCAGTGTTCTCAACTAGATCATCTTCACTATTCACACAATTAATATGATCTGGTACATGGAACATATTATTACTTTGTACAGCAAAGAGGCAATTGTCTTTATATTCTTTCTTTGCTAGTATAGTATGTAATGGTGGCATATGTTCAGATGATGTGTTAATAACCAAGTCAGTATCAATATCTGTTTTATGTTTATCTAATACATCTGCACAATGAGTATCTAATACATGAAGATATTTAAGGTGAGAATTTAATAACCTGCAATAGTGTAGAGCGTTATCATCTATGTCGAGATTAGTTATTCTATTGACTGAGGATAAATCATTTACAAGCATAGAGGATATAGGGTGAGCAAACCATCCACCCCATAACTGAACTTTGTTTATACTAAGCTGATGATGTTCTTTAACATTTTCTATTAACCATTGCTTAGATGCAACTTGATTAGGCGACATACTATCTAAGAAATGTTTAGTATCACCATCTGAATACTCACACTCCCACAGAGCTTCCCAAACTCTTGTATCAATACCCGTAAAGTTATCTTTACCATTCCAGTAATGTTCCATACCTTTATAGCCATAGTCATCTAACAGATACTTGCCATCTTTCTTATCACGTCTCCAACCATTAAAGATACATACTGTATAATCTGGCATACCATAGTATCCCTTAAAGTCACCATATGTGTAACAGTTATCTTTATCAACACCAAATAGTCTGGAGTAGATTAGCTTTTCTGGAAAGGTGTTTATATCTTTTATCTCATGGTATAAGAAGCCGTCTATGCCATTATATGCCCAAGTATAGTGATCAATGTCTTCTTTAAACTTATTCCATATATGAGATAGATCGCCACTCCAAGCCATAACTGAAGAGTTATAATCCATATCATTACCTTTTAGCTCATAATCTTTCCAAAAGGCTTTTACCATACAGAGCTTGCTAGGTCTTATGCTATCAATAATAGGCTGTAGATTGTTTTGTATAACCACATCAAGATCAAAGAACATATGTTGATCTGGTTCTTGGTCGAATAGAGTTAGTTTCCACCACCAGTTTTCTAAACCTAAAGAAGTATCTAAAGGTTTTATTTGTATATCCTCATGTATGTTATCAGGGTTTTCTGTATGACAAACAAATGTAAATGGTATGTCTATGTTATTAGATACCATTGTATATAATCTATTCACGTGTTCGTGACTAAACTTGTTACCCCATTTTACGCATGATATAATCATTAATTACTAATATATCCATTTCAGTTCTATTAAAGGTATCTATAGCTTCCTCTGGAGTCTCTACAATAGGCTCTTGACAATTAAAGCTAGTGTTAAGTAACATAGGCACACCAGTAATTTTATAAAACTCATTGATTAGATCATAAAACTTTTCATTCTGTTCTCTATTTACTGTTTGTATTCTAGCAGTGTTATCAAAGTGTGTTACACCAGGAATATCGTAAGACTTTACTTTTACTATTCGAGACATATAAGGGCTTGGTGATTTAGTATCAAAGTAATCTTGATAATGTTCTTCAAGTACAGATGGAGCAAAGGGTCTGAAGTCTTCACGTTGTTTTATTGTGTGATTGATAATACTTTTTATTTTAGGATTTCTAGGATCTGCAAGAATACTTCTATTACCTAATGCTCTGTGTCCACTCTCAGACTTACCTTGGAACCAACCAACGATTTTGCCATCCGCAATAGCTTGAGCAACTTCTTTTATATCTACTTTCTCATCACCAATAAATTCATATTCTTTACCTGAATATACATTTGGTATATGTACGTTGTTATTAAGAGTATAGTCAGCATGCATATATGTTCCAAGTGCTTGGCCTTCATCACCAGGAGCAGGAGGAACAAAAACATTCTTCCATTCTTCTGTTAGTAACTCATTCATATATCCATTATATGCTACACCACCTGTAACGCACAAGTTGTCGCTAGTCTTATATTTCTTTACAGCACTTATAATTCTTTCCTCAGTTGCTCGTTGTAAAGTATATGCTACAAATCTAGGATTTTCTACCTGAATAATTGTCCATATTCGTCTCCAAATATTATGATTCCTTTTATCCTCTATAGCCCAAAACTCATCTAATAGTAGCCAAAGATCCATTAGAATTTTACTTGCTTTACCATACCCTACCAAACCCATAACTTTACTTGCTCCAAGAGTGCCAAAGCCTAGTTCTTTTGAAAAATAATCCCACAGCTCACCTATAGATAAGTTTAAGTCATGAGGAGTACCATTCTTATCAAAGAATACCGTATTGTATTTGTAACCCCGTCCATCAATAGCCAAGATGTCTGACTCAGCAAAGCCAGATGTTAAGTATGCATAAGCTGCATGTGATTGATGGTGGTCTATATAATAAATGTTTTTATCTTTTTTATAATCCCAAAGGTTGCTAGGTACCCAATCCTTAAATTCAAATCTTGATTCAAGTTCAGGCATTTGTGCAACTCCACCTATTGTAGTTGTAAATGCAAAGGTTTCTGTTACTATAGGATTACAATACTCTTTATAAAATTCTTTGCCAGAACTATTATCTTGACTGTTCATTTTATCTACTGTATTATGATGAGGGTATGCGTCATAGTGCCAAGGTATATTATGCTTTCGACGAGTATATCTTTCCCTTTGGTTATGCCACACTCCATCATATGTGTTATGATCATGTGGACCAAATGCGGCACTAAAGATTTTCATATATAAACTCCATAACTAATTCGTGCCCTGCTTTGTTAGGGTGAGCATCTAGGTTGCTTATTACATATTCCATCGATATATCTTTACCCTTTCTAAAATAATTGTTTACAAGTTTATTACGATGATGGAAAGTTGAATGTGCTGTCTCATCTCCTATAACAAACCCTCCACTTTCATCATATATTGGCCATCCGATAAAGTTATCTTTATTAATTAAATCAAATTGAGCGGTTCCGTTTAAAGTATTAATACAATCAATTCTTTTTTCTTTAAAAGTTTCATGGTAATACTCACTAAGATATGCAGTAAATAAAGAAAGCATTTGAAATTGCTTATAAGGAATATTATGAAATTCACAAAGAAGTTGTAAGTTGTAAAAGTTACGTACACTTTTCTTAATCCACCCATGTATCTCGCCTCTAGGAGCAATACGTGTATTATACCAAAATGATCCAGCAAAAGTACATTTAGTATTATTTAGAATTTCAAATGGGTATGATCTTTTTCCATGATATGTAAGCTCATAATCCAATCTTTCAGCTTTAGACCAACCAACAGCAACCATGCCTATATCATCAGTACCGTTTTCGCATATCCAATCAAAAATACTTGAATATATCTGTTCATTACCTGCTCCAGATTGAGCTACACATACTAGGTTCATACCTAGTTTTTCAGCTAATAATATAGGCCATGTAATAATGTCTGTTTCTCTGTAACTGCTGCAACGTTGATCAGACCAGCTATCACCACCTACTAATAAGGTCTTCTTACGCATCCTATTCTCCACACCATTTCTTACATTGGATGATAGTTTTAGTTTCATCTTTCCATGAATCTGGTAAGGTTTTACTAAACCATTCTCCATTAATAATATCTTTCATATCATTATTGTGTATGTTATACTTTTCTTTGTTATCATTATAATCTTGCATAACATCACCTTCTTTGGTTATACCTTTTTGCTTTTGTACCCAATTAATATTGGCAAGGTAACAACAAGGTAATACTTGACCATCTGGATTAACAAGTATTCTATTATTCTCTAACCACTTACACTTTATAACCATCAAGTATCCTACTTTGTTCTAACTTTTGATCATTACCAAATTCATCTATAAAGTCAAATACAGAACCTTTTTCCCAGCGATCTGAAGGAGTAAACTCAATAGTGCTTGCTCCGTAAGAACGTGACATTTCTTCTATTTGTTCAAGGTAGTCTTCATTGTGTTTAAATACAATTGTGCGTACTCTAGGTTTAGATAGCGTTTGTGATATAGATTCCATATTAGCTAATACTTTTTTAAGGTCTGTATTTCTTCTATAGTGAGAATGCATCTTCTGGTCTATGCCATCAACAGCAAAGGTTACGTGTAGCCTTCTGCCGCCAATTATTCCTAAATTCCACCACCATTCTTCATCTCTTATACTTCCGTTAGTATCTATGCTAATGGTAGCATTGCTGTTATCAATAATATATTGAACCATGCTTAACAGCTCTCTATTCATTACAGGATCTCCCCAAGTTCCACAGAACTCAAAGGAGTGATATCTGACTTTATATTGTTCTAAATTATAAGCCTTTTTAAAGGTTTTAAGATCCCATTGAATCAGAGGCAACCAGCTTGCTTTTCCTAAACCGTTAGGATCAGTTCTATGACACTGAGGACAACCAGCATTACAATATGTCGATATATCTAAGAATACATTAAGCCCACGAGATTTATACATTTCCCGCTTCCAGTATTCTTAATATTTGTTCTTGAGGTCTTTTATCTATGTATTCAGTACAGCCTATACAATACTTCTCAAAGCCAAATAGTTCAAAATTCATCATCTTTTGTAGGTTCTCGTATGTTACATCAAACTGTTTAGAACCTTTGATTACTTTCTTACTACAGTGTCTTATCTTTTGTATCTCAAAGTCTATCACTGGTACCTTTGGAAAGGCAGCACACATACGTCTATCAAATTCTGGTGCTTGTGTTGTTTCAGTCCAATCTGGAGACCTTGAATTAAACTCTTTAAGTAAGGTGTTCTTATGATCTATCTCAGATAAGTCATGGTTATCTCTATGAGCAAAGTATCCTGGTGTCTTTATAACAAGATTATAATTGTTCATATCATTCTCAGCAAAGAATGGAAAGTTGCCTAGCTTCTCTATCTTATCTTCATGGAAATCTAATACCAGATGCTCAACATAATAGATGTTAGGATCTTCCAAAACATATGGATGAAACTTTCTTACAAGAGAATTAGAAAGCACAGACAGCTTTATGTTATCATACTCTTTAACCTTAGTGATAACTTCTTTAAGGTTCTTGATTAGCCCTGGCTCACCACCAAGTAAATTGACATTAACTTTATGCCCATCAAAGCCATCAAGTGTTCTAGTAAGAAACTCCATATCAACATGAAGGTTACGCATCTGTAAAGTCCAAGCAGTGCAATAGTGACAAGACTTATTACAAGACTTAGACAAATAGAAGTCAACACCAAGGTAACCCTGTTCTCTTATTTGATGTATAGAAGGTATCATGTTTCTTTTATGTGCTTACCTGTTTTATCTTTTGATAGAATAGTCATTCTCTTATGTTGAGGTGTGTCTCTTTTTTTACACACGTGATGACAAATAGCAAACCCTTTACCTTTTCTAAGATTGTTTCTAAATTCTACCCATTCATCTTGTAGAAGTATTTCCTCTATAGAATCATAATCATCTAAATTAGAAGCAAGGGTCAGCATACCATAATCTATTTCTGTTTTCTGAGCGGAAGTATCTAACCAACAACAAGGTATAACTTCACCTCTGTTAGTAATAGCAAATGCTTCTTGTGCTCCAGTAATACATTTAGGATCAAGCTCTGAGTCTTTTGATTTAAATACCGCTTCTTTGATGCCTTGTTTAATTTTCATGCTAGTGTCAGACTATGTTTTGGATTAACCGGTTTAAAAGGATCATCATCATTCAACCACCTAGATGAATTAACTATCATAAAATCAACATCAATATCTATAGCCATCTGGTGTGCTTCGTCAATGTCATTCTCATTATAAGCAAAGACAATAAACTGCCATATAGGTTTTTGCTTTAAATGTTTTCTTGCTATCTTTAACATCTCATATAGCTTCTCACCATCTTGGTTAGTTCTATATTTATGACTATCTTTAGGAAGACCATCTATACCAAACCACCAGCAGGCATTTGGATTAGCATCATATGCTTTAGGATACCATTTAGCTGGTTTGGCTGCAGAAGCATGATGTACTGAACAAGACTTCTCTTGCTCATATATCATTGAAAGTATTTCAATAAACTTAGGGTGATGTACTGGATCAGACACTTGCCCACAAAAGTTTATATGGTGAAAGTGATTGAGTACCTTCTGAAAGTTTTCTATTGATATATCTCTGCCTGGAACTTTTAGCCCATGAGATGTAAATGAAGTAAATCTTTGGCACCTCTCACACTCTAAAGGGCACCTGTGAGTGATGTCTATATTAACATTCTTTCTTTGTAGGAAAGCTAAGTCATCATCAAGATTGTGTTGCATATTTTATCTATTTCTTCATCAGTTAACCAAGCATGTATAGGCAAAGACATAACAGTATCAGAAGCTATGCGAGAATTTGTGCAGTTATCTTTTCTATGGTGCTCTGTTATATATAATGAATTTTCGGATAGAGGCTTTTCATAATGAATACTTGCATTAAGACCAATTGCCTTTAACCCATCTTTAACTCTTTTACGTTGTTCTTTATCTTCAAATCTTATAACAAACTTATGGAAGTTGTGTTCTAGTGCCACTGGTACATTCTGACATATAACATCATACTTTAATTCTTTGGTGTAGATGCCAGCTATCTCGTTACGCTTCTCTTGCCACTTAGGCATCTGAGTTAATCTATACTGTATAATATCTGCATTGGTGATAAACATCTTTGAGTTATAACCTAGTTCAGCAAAGTCTTTATCTTTACCATGGCGTCTTACTCTTTTTACATAATCGGCATGTTCTTTGTTGTTAGTCATAAACATACCACCGCCAGATATACCAGCAACAACTTTATTACCATTAAAACTATATGATGAACATTCTCCGATAGTACCTGCTTTACGTCCATTAAGAGATGAGCCAAGAGACTGAGCAGAGTCCTCTATGAATCTAATACCATTATTGATACACCAATATTCTATCTCTTTTGTATCAGACATACTACCATAAAGATGAGTATAGATTAGTGCCTTAGTTTTATTAGTCGTCATACGTTTAATGCTATCGAGTGATATATGATAGCTATGTAGACCTATATCACAAAACACTGGAGTAGCACCTACCATAGAAATGCAAGATGATGTAGAGATCCATGAGAAGTCAGAAACAAGAACCTCATCACCAGGTCCTATTCCCCATAAAGAAAATCTAAGAGCATCTGTAGCATTAGCCACAGCTACACAATATGATCGTCCCGTGTATGAAGCAATTGCTGATTCTAAACCTTCGGTACTACCTTCAACTTCTTTGACCATTGCTTGATCAAAAAGTATATGATACATCTCTCTGTTTTCTTGGTACTCTCTGTCCCAACCATTATATGATATTTTCATATGCCCTCACTATCGGTTCTATATTTGGAGTTTTTGGTTCCCTATTCCAATAAACAGAACCACCATCTTGTATTGACTTATCTCTCAAATATATTATCTTTTTATTATAATACTTACACTCCATAAAAATTCTAGGAGCTGGATCAAAGGTAGATTTGGTATAAACATATGTACCAAACTTTCCTAGTAAGTTATTTATAGGTACAAATACATTGTTTAGTTTAGGATTAATATAGTCATCGTTATATGTTATAATACCATGATCGTCATAATCTTTAATCACCTTCTCAACATCTTTATAGTATTCTCTATTCGTGCCTAAAAACAAATATTCAAAGTCTTTATCGTCTATAGGATCTTTATATAAGGAGAAGTTAATTGTTTTCTCAAAGTGTTCACCAACTCCATTAGGATATACTTCAGTGTCACACAGATCCGCTATTTGTTTTGTTTTAAAATAATCTAATGCTGGTTTATAATTTTCTGTATCGTTCTCAGAATATACCGATATCAGTTTATTCTTAAACAGTTCATGTAAAAGTAGTAACTGATCCATATCGTAGTTGACTTGTTCTTTATAGGGTATTGATACCATACTACGACCAAGAATCATAGAAACATCATCTGGTTCTGGCCAGTAATCGTCGTTTACTACATTCTCAACATACTTATATTTCTTATCTAATGATTTTATGTAGTCTTTGTACTGATACTTACCTCTAGGTATAATAACTACACGTGCTGGTACACCGTTAGAATTAAGCTGACAGCAGTATTCATAGCTATAATGCAATAAGCCATCAACTGGCTTGCTTGTAACAACGATATTGATCATGTCTCAAATGCCCATTTCTTTTCATTACACCAGAAACATTTACCACAACCTTTGGTAAAATATTCTGTATCTCTTTCACTACCCACACATGATGACGTAAAAGGATATAATTTATCCATTAAGTTATGGA
>Ga0257114_1000040_pt1 | contig 91728 bp, 85 predicted proteins | sample SI112_10mmetaG_FD_190149 | JGI IMG/M metagenome (GOLD analysis project Ga0257114, IMG submission 190149) | Marine microbial communities from Saanich Inlet, British Columbia, Canada - SI112_10m | ecosystem: Environmental > Aquatic > Marine > Inlet | place: Canada: British Columbia | collected...
AAATTTAATTCCTGATGTAACTGGAACTTATGATATAGGTTCTAATGGTCAACGTTGGGGAAACATGAATGTACAATCCATGTTAGGGTTGAATGATATCACCATCGATAACACAATTTCTTTATCGGGTGTTGCTGTTAACTTGGGTATTCAAAACAAATGGTATGTGAGTACAAATGGTACAGATCAACTGGCAGGTAATCACCCTAACTTTGCGTTTGGAACAATACGTCATGCATTGGCATACATTGAAGAAAGCACAGCAGGTCCACATGAATTACACATTTTACCTGGCACATACACAGAACAATTTCCATTAGAAGTGCCAGCAAATACCACAGTAAAAGGTTCAGGCATACGTTCAGTTACAATCAAACCAGATGTTCCAGGAAGATATCAAGATGCATTTTTATTAAATGATGCATCAGTTGTAACAGATTTAACTGTCAAAGATTTCCATTATGATGCAAACACTGATCGTGGATACGGTTTTAGATTTGCACCAAATGCCGGTATTGTTACAAAATCACCATACATACAAAATGTTTCAGTGGTAACACAAGGAGACACACGCACAGCAACTGACCCAAGAGGTTTCGATTCAGGTGACGCTGGTAGAGGTGCATTGGTAGATGGAGATGCATTAGACTCAGCATCACCAAGAGCATCAATGTTATTCAATGCTGTTACATTTATTACTCCGGGTGCAGACGGTATTACTTGTAAAAATGATTCAAGAACAGAGATCATAAACTGCTTCACATATTTTGCAGACACAGGAATTAAATTATTAAGCGGATCAGAATCTAGAATTATAGGTTCTGCAAACGTATATGGTAACAAAGGTATCACAGCAGATGGTGTTGACACAAAAGCATATGCTATATCACACAACTTTGCTTATATAGGCGCAGGCGGAGATGTAGAAAATGACGAGTCGTTATTGGATCAAACTAAAGAAACAGAACAATCCAACAGCGGTAGAGTTTATTTTGTCAGTCAAGATCAGAGTGGAGATTTTAGAGTTGGTGATAATTTTATTGTTGATTTAGGAAAAGGAACAACAAGTATAGATGTTGCTGACGGTGACTTGGGTGCGTCAACATTATCCGTTGGTGTTGCAGGCACAACCACATTGGTTGATGCTACAAAAATAGATGTACCAAATTTTAGAATTTCAAACAACACAATTCAAACATTAAACAACAGTTTATCGATAGGTGCTGTTGGATCATCCAATGCTGTAAATTTAACTGCAAATGTTTTGATGCCTAAAGTTGATATCACAGGCAATGCCACAATAGGTGGATCAGGATTAAATTTTGGAAATGACGCTGGAGACACTGTGAATTTTGCAATGGATTTTGAACAAGATTTATTACCAAGTCAAGACACGCAGAGCAATATAGGTAGTGCAACAAAAAATTGGCGTACTACAAATTCAGCAAGAATAACTTTAGATAATATTGATATTCATAACAACACAATTCAAACCACAGACACAAATTCACAATTAGAATTAAGAGCAAATGGCACAGGTGTAGTTAATTTAGGCACTGTTAGATTCAAAACAAATATATCATCTGCATCAGGAGATGTTGCATTTAGTGGAGGAACAGACAGCACATCAATCAACTCAACAAGTCATATGTTGCTACCATCAGGAACTTCAGCACAAAATCCTAATCAAGGAAATGCTATAAGATTTGATTCAAGTATATCTGAGTTTGAATTATTTTCAACAGGTAAAATAGCACTGAATGGAATCAAAGATGGTGACCGAGACACTCAAATTGATTTAAGCAGTAACAAATTTACTTTTTACACAGCCAATGGATATGCAGGTGAAATAGACGGTTCGGGTAATTTAGTTGTGCCTAATTTTTCTAGCCAAGATCAAATTGCCATCAATGGCAACACAATAGGTGTGGGCAGTGCCTCAAATCCTCAAGCAGGTTTCACAGCAAACGGGACTGGAAAAGTGGTGCTAGACACTGCTAATCTTCAAATTTCTGGATCAGTTATTGAGAACAAATTAGTCAACCAAGATATCACATTCACAGGAACAGGGTTAAAACAAAACAGAACCATAGAGTTTAATTCAACCAACGGATATATAGGACCATTTGGAACAACTGCACAACGTGATGCCACAGTTCCTAGACAAGGAGCAATATGGTGGAACTCAGACAGTGGTCTTTTAGAAGTGTATGCTGGAGCAGTAGATGGGTGGGTTAGTTCCATTGGTGTACAAGCAATCACCGTGACAGACGAAATTGCGGCTGAACTCAATGTGGTGTACAACCTTATATTAAACTAGTATAAATTAACCTTGTACAATATAATACCAAAAGCACGATAAATAATACTAATGCAGAGTCCGACCAGATTCAGCAGGACAAACCGTGGTACAACCGGCGAAGAACTTATGAATAACGTAAGGTGAAAATTAGGTTGGTGGGACAAGATCCCCGTGCTATAAAGGAGCAAAAACAATGGCTGTAGGTCGAATATCAGGTCAGCTCTTGAAGTCCAATCTTCTGCGTAATGGAGCAGATTTGGCGTTCGAGACGAACTTGTTATACATTGATGTTAATAACAACAGGATTGGTGTTAAGACCAGCACTCCTCAATATCCGCTAGATATAAACGGAACAGCACGTACAACAAATGCAGAAGTTACTGGACAAGCAGTCGTAGGCAATATCACAGTAACTGGCAACACAATTTCAACAACACAATCAGCACTAAATTTTTCAGCCGCAGACGGCATTGTGTACAACAACGAAATTCATGTAGATGATCTTGTAATCACTAACAACACCATTAGAGCAACTGACACCAATCAAAATTTTGAGATTGTAACCAGTGGAACAGGCGTTGTAGATATTATAGGTAACACAGAAGTACAAGGTAACATACACGCAACAGGAAACATCAGAGCAGACGGTAACATAACTATTGGTGATTCTGATACAGATTCTATCACAATCAATGCTGATATTACGTCAAACATTATACCTGATGCTTCAGACACATACAGTTTAGGAACACCAACAAAACGTTGGAATAATGCATATGCTAACAATTTGACTGTGGACAATTTAGCACTGTCTGGAAACATATCGGTACAAGGGTTAGATTTAACAGCACGTCCAGGCAAAGTGTTGTATGTAGCAACCAACGGTGATGATTCTAATTCTGGAACACACCAAAATGATCCTTATGCTTCAATAGAACAAGCATTGTCAGTGGCTGTTGCCGGAGATCATGTTTACATTTATCCAGGCACATACACAGAAGATTTTCCATTAACTATTCCCACAGGAGTTAGTATTAGAGGTGATGGAATTAGAGCAGTAACAGTTCAACCAAGTGTGACCACAAACAGTAATGATGCTTTTATATTGAACGGTGAAACAACAGTTGAAGATTTAACTATTACAGGTTTTTATTACAACAGTGGAACAAACACAGGACATGCATTTAGATTTAATCCAACAGGTGCAGACGATTCAACAGGATTTCAAGTAACATCAAGATCACCTTACATTAGAAACACCACTGTAATTACATCAGGTTCAGTTACAACAGCAAATGATCCTAGAGGATTTGGATCTGCTGATGCTGGAAAAGGTGCATTATTGGATGGTTCTGTGGCAACACCGGCATCCAACGAAGCAGGTTGTTTATTTCAAAATGCAACATTTATTACTCCAGGTGTTGATGCGATCACACTTACAAACGGTGTAAGAATAGAATGGTTAAACAGTTTCACATATTTTGCGGCAAGAAGTATCTATGCTGTTGACGGTGCAACTGGATTGGCTGACGATGGTAAAACACAATTAAGACTTTCAGGTTTTGCAGGAACGCCAATTGCGGCAGGACAGGTTATATCATACTACGACACAGACAATGTAACTCAACTGGCATCAGGCACTGTTGAATCTGTAGATGGAGATAAAATTATAATTGATGGGAAATCAACAGGATTTGCAATGCCACCAGAAACAACAGGCAAACAGATCACTGCTAACGGTGATGCAAAACTAGATACGTCTGTTAAAAAGTTTGGACAATCCAGTTTGCTTTTAGATGGTGTAGGAGACAGTGCATCTATTTCAACAACAGCAGATTTTGGATTTGGTACAGGAGATTTTACAATAGAATTTTGGGCATATCCAACACAACTCCAATCAACAACACTATTTGATTTTAGAAACAATGCATCAATTGAGTATTCATTGATGTTGTACATGACCAACAACGGTCCAAAACTTTATATTAATGGAGCAAATATAATCATAGGAAGTCAAGGTTTCAATCTTAATGTTTGGACACATTTCTCGTTAGTAAGAAGCAGTAACACTGTGACAATGTATGTTGCGGGACAAAATGTTGGAACGGCAACAGTTGCAAATGATTTAGGTGCGGCGAAACCACTTGTGATGGGTAACAACTATGATGCCAATAATGGTTTTATTGGAAACATGGACGACTTCATAATTTATAAAGGTTCAGCAATACGTTCAGGAAACTTTACTCCGCCAACAACAGAAGTAATTGGAAATCCTGACACTGTGTTAGTAAGTAGATTTAATGGTCCAAACTTAACAACTAAATTTTTAGACACAAACATAGCAATTCAAGACATTAGAACATCAGCAGGAGCAACAGCAACAAACTTTACTCTGGTTGATTATACAGACTTTGGAGCAGAAGTAAGATCAATTGCATCTGCATCTATCTACGGAACATACGGTGCTGTGGGTGATGGTGTTGGTGTAAAAATGTATTTGATTTCACACAACTTTGCTTACATTGGAAATGATTACGAAGTTGATAACGATGCAACAACAGTGATTCAAGCCAACGAAGTTATCACAAACAATAACGCAAAAATTTATTATTCATCAGTTGACCATAAAGGTGACTTTAGAGTTGGTGATCAATTTTATGTTAATCAAGAAACAGGACAAGTTGCGTTTACATCAGCATCACTTAACATAGATGTTGATCAAGCATTAACATTTACATCAGGACCCAATGTTACAGTTATATCAGGAGATAAAATTGAAACAGGAAATGTTCAAATATCTGGAAATAATATCACAACGACATCAGGAGATTTAAATATTGATTCATTTAACAATCAAATTAATTTTGTTGATGATGTAAACATTACTGGAAATTTAGATATTACAGGAGATATCACAATAGGTGGAAATGTTACAATAGGTGACGAAACAACAGATTCAATTAACATCACAGCAGGTATTAGTTCTGATATTGTTCCTGCACAGGATAATATTTACAATGTTGGTTCATCTACAAAAAGATGGAACACAATATTTGCCAATGAAGCACAAATAGACAGTGTTAACATTAAAGGAAATTTAATTCAAAGTAATAATACAAATGCTGATTTAGATTTAAGATCAAGTGGAACTGGTGGAGTAAGAGTTGAAAACTTCTCAGTATCAGGAGATACAATGACAAACGATTCAGGAGACTTCATAGTTAATCCTGCTTCGGGTGTGTTTAGAGTTGACGGTACTGGATCTGTTAGAATTCCAACAGGTACAACTGCCCAAAGACCAGGTTCTGCATCAGCAGGTATGATGAGATACAACACAGATGATTCAGTGTTTGAAGGATACAACGGAACAAACTGGTTGGCATTGTCTGGTGTTTATGACCTTGACAAAGACACATACATCACTGCTGAGGCTACACCAGGTGCAGATGATGACACAATCAGATTTTATGCTGGCGGAGTTTTGGTAGCAAATGTTAATCCAACAAGGTTCGATGTCACATCTTTACAAGTAGATGACATAACAATCAGTGGAAATACTGTAACAACCACAGGAACTGACCAAGATTTGATCCTGAATGCTCAAGGAAATGGTAGCATTAGAATTGAAGACTTCAAGTTTGAAGGAAATGCGATAACTAATATTATATCTAGTCCGATTGTATTAAAAACAACTGGAACGGGATATATTGATGTGTCAGATTCTGGTGGGTTTGTACTTCCGGTTGGAACAACAGCAAACAGACCGTTTACGCCTTTAGTAGGTATGATACGTTACAACACCGCAGATCAACGTGTTGAATTGTATGATGGTAGTTCATGGGGTTCAATCGCAGGTTCATCAGGTGCTGTAAGTATTATTGACGCAACAGAAATAGCAGTGGAATACGCACTGGCATTAGGATAGGAAAAATATGGCAACAAATTTTAGAAACTCTGTAACAAAAAGTATAGGAACTGTGACTGCGGCTGTTTATGAAGCCTCACCAGGATCATACACAACAATCATTGGAATGGTTTTAGCAAACTTAACAGAATCAGTTGTGGAAGCCAGTGTAACATTAACAGCAACTCCAGATTCAGTTACAGGATTTATTGTAAAAGATGTTTTGATTGCACCAAACTCTAGTTTACGTGTGTTAAACTCAGGAGAAAAATTAATTGTGGCAAGTCAAAACAGTTTAAATGTAAAATCAAACATCAACGACTCATTAGATTGTGTGTTGAGTTATGTGGAGATAACATAAGATGTCAAACACAGTTGGACAGGATACTTCCGTATATCTTCAAAATGGTATCAAAGACAGATACTTTTATGGATTACGAAGAACCGATGAGGGAACATTATTCATTGGTAAAGTTGACCAATTGGCGGCAAACGATCCTGTGGCAATAAACAATCCAGGAAATATTGATGACAACTTTAAAGAGTTTGATCAAGGTTATGATTTTTATGAAGGCAGAGATTTGAACCACGCAAAACCATTTAAAAATTTAAGATACGAACAATTTAGATGGGATGATGTAAATCTAAATTATTATATTAATCCAGAGGGTGAACTGGTAGTTAGAATTAACAGTAATGTCGCTGACGGAGAAATTACATATCCGCAAACTGATGAAACTGTGATTGTAGAACAAACTGTATTCACTTTAGATAAAACAAATTACTTAATGGACAGTAATGAAATAACATTCGATAGAGGATAAAGTAGGAGAAAACATATGACAAGACAACTTATAAACACTGGTATTATTCCAAATGACGGTCAAGGTGATTCGTTAAGAGATGCTGGTGGAAAAATGAATAACAATTTTCAAGAATTGTACACAGCTCTTGGAAACGGAACAGCCTTAACAATAGTCAATAATAATTTGATTACTGCCACAGGTGCAAACAAAATAACTTTTTTATATCAAACTCTAGCAGATTTACCAGATGCGGCAACGTATCATGGAATGTTTGCTCATGTACACGGTGAGAATGCTTCCTACTATGCTCACTCAGGTGCCTGGGTAAAAATTGCAGATGCAAATAAATCTATCGGAATGTTTTCAGATGTCGATTTTTCGGCGGCGGCGACTAACGGACAAGCATTAATTTATGATTCAGGTTCACAAACTTGGAAACCAGGTGATGTTTCAGCAGGTGGCGGTGGAGGAGGAGGTGCAACTTCATTTCTTGGATTAACAGACACTCCAGTAACATACTCTGGACTAGCAGGCGGCTTTTTACAAGTTAATGGTACGGCTGATGGATTACAAATTGTTGCGGCATTTTCAATTGACAAACTTTCAGATGTTGACACAACAACAACTACTCCAACTTCAGGACAAGTATTAAAATGGAATGGAACAAAATGGGTACCAGGTGATGATGCAACCAGTGGCGGTGGTGGAACTGATGCTGACACATTGGACGGATTAGATAGTACATATTATTTAAATTACAATAACTTGAACAACAAACCAAGTGTTCCAACATCAATATTAACATTAACAGACACTCCAGCAACTTTTTCAGGTTCAGCAGGAAGAACTGTTAAAGTAAACGCAGGTGGAACTGCTTTAGAATTTGTAGCAGACGCAGGTGGCGGAGCAAGTACTCTTAACGACTTAACTGATGTAACAATATCAACACCAGCTCAAGGTGATGTGTTGTATTACAACGGTACAGGTTGGGTTAAACAAAACGGTCCAACAATGAGATGGGACGTTGGAGCCGCAGGTTCATCTAATTACACGTTCACAGGTCCAGGATTTGCAAGTGCAACAAACGATCCTGTGTTATATTTGATGAGAGGACACACTTATATTTTTGTAAATGGAACAGGTTCTAGTCATCCATTTGAATTTAGAGTATCAAACGGTGGTGCAGAATATTCATCAGGAGTGAGTGGAAGCAAAACAGGAACGCAGGTTTTAGAAGTTCCTATGGATGCTCCAAGCACACTTTATTATCAATGTACAATTCATTCAGCAATGGGTAACACAATCAACATAGTGAGTTAATAGAACATGGCACAAGTATTTGGCGTAGGCATAGACGAATTACAGAAGACACTGGCAAACAATAGATATTTCTATGGGTTGCGTAGAACAGATGTAGGCGATTTGTACATGGTGAAATCAGATTTATTAAAACTAGAAGATGGAGTTCAATTGAATAGACCAGGAAATATTGATGAAAACTACAATAATTGGAGTAGAGGAGAAGACTTTTTTGAAGGTAGAGATCAACAACACAGAAAAAATTATCCAAATTTGGTGTACGAACAGTACAAATGGGATGGTAGAAACCTGTTTTATTATGTGAATAGTGAAGGTGAATTAGTATTAAAAGTTAACGAGGCTCATACATATCTAGGATATGTAGAACCTTATAATGGTTAAGGAAATAAATACATATAGGAATTAGTCAATGGCAGATTTTCGAATAGATAGAATTAGATTTAGATGGAGAGGTGATTGGTCAGCCAATACTCTTTATGTAAAAGATGATGTACTAAGATACGGTGCAAAAGTATTTGTATGTGTTAACGTACACACATCAGACACAAACTTTTACAACGACTTAAACAACTCGACTCCAAAATGGTCTCAGATGATGGATGGCCAAAGTTGGACTGGTGCGTGGACACCTTCAACATTTTACAAAATTGGTGAACTGGTTAAAGTTGGTGGATTAATTTATAAATGTATTGAAGGTCACATTTCAAATGCATCTGTTTCAAATGGTGTACTAGGAGATGAATTAAAATGGGTTTACTTTGCTCGTGGAGAAGATTGGCAAAGTATTTGGACACCTGCTACACTTTACAATGTTGACCAAACAGTAATTTACGGTGGATCAATTTGGAAATGTAACACAGCACACACTTCAGGAAGTGCTGATGATGGATTACAATTCAATGCGTCATACTGGGATCAATATTCTAGATCAGATAACTTTAGAAGCGACTGGACAGCAAACACTTTGTACTATCCAGATGATGTTGTGTACTACGGTGGTACAGTTTACAGATGTACAACAGGACACAGATCAGCCACTTCAAACAAATTTATAAATCCTACTAATGCATACGGTGGTGCGTCAGGAACAGGATTCCAATTCTTTATTTTCAAAGTTGGCGCAACATATAATATTCAAATCACAAACGGTGGATCAACTTATCTTGCTTCAGAAACTTTCACAATTTTAGGAACAGCACTGGGTGGAGCAACACCAGCCAATGATGTGTCCATGATTATTAACACAGTGGACGGTGGTGGTGCAATAACATCAGTAGGAGTAAACGGTGTAGCCAACGATTCCAACGATGGTTTAGAAGCAAACAATGGACAATGGGAAACTGTGTTCACAGGAATTAGATACAGAGGCGATTACACTGTTGGAGAAAGATATTCAGCAGGAGAACTAGTAAGATGGTCTCCTGGTATGTGGCAAGTAACCACAGGACACTGGGCAACAAGTGCCACTATGGTTGAAAGTAATTTCAATTTATGGGTACCTGGTTTAGAATTTGAATCAATATGGAATATTTCTCAATACTATCAACAAGGTGATGTTGTTCTCTACGGAGGTTACACATATGTTGCACTATTAAGTAACGTTGGTGTTACACCTGCTGTTACAGACGGAACAAACACTTGGGAATTACAAGTTGTTGGATATACATTCCAAGGTGAATGGAAATCAACTTATCTAGTTAATGATGCTGTTGAACCTTTTCCATACAAAACTGGTGATGTTGTAAGAGCTGGCGGTGATTTATATATTGCTGTTAAAGATAATGCAAGTGTAGATCCAAGCACAAGAGTTGTGTACGACGAAGGAACTGATTCTCCATTCCCATGGCAATTATTGGTAACAGGTAATGCATTCAAAGGACCTTGGAAAGAAACTAATCTAGGTGGTGTATCAGGCGAACAAACATATTTCCCTGGAGACGTTGTTACAGTTGCAGGCACACTTTACAAATGTATTTTAAAACATGAAGCAAATTCATCAGATGCTAAACCACCATTAGATTTTGAATCAGAAAATGTTGGACCTTACTGGATATTAGTAGCAACAGGACACACTCCTAATGTGTTAGAATATCCTGGAGATATCAAAACACAAAATGATGATTCAACAAGATTAAGAATTGGTTTAGGATCATCAGGACAAGTATTAAAAGTAGGGTCAAACAATATTCCTTTCTGGGAAGATTTTGATGTAACACCAAAAGTTTATTATGTATCACCAGACGGTATAGACGATCAAACAAAAGGAACACAGTTAGCGGCTCCTTTTAAAACGATTAAATTTGCTTGTGATTTTATCAATAGCGATTTAGCCGCAAGATCACCTGCAACAGTCTTTATTAAAACAGGTTTATATCAAGAAATTTTACCTATCACTGTGCCAAGAGACACTGCACTAGTTGGAGATGAACTACGAAGCACAGAAGTTAAACCGGCGGCTGGTTATGAAACATCAAATATGTTTTATGTTAACAATGGTTCAGGTATTAGAAATATGTCATTGAGTGGATTATCTGGAACATTAGGACCAATCAATGAATACGGCACAAAAAGACCAACAGGCGGAGCATTTGTTTCGTTAAATCCTGGTTCGGGGGCGTCAGATGCGGCGGCTTGGATAACAACACGATCTTGTTATGTACAAAATGTATCAACATTTGGAACAGGATGTGTAGGTTTAAAAGTAGATGGTGATCTTCACAATGGTGGTAACAGATCAATTGTTGCCAATGACTTTACACAGGTTATCGATCAAGGTATTGGTTTCTGGGTTAATGGTGAAGGTAAATCAGAACTTGTATCTGTATTCACATATTATTGTCACATAGGATATCTAGCAACTTCTGGTGGTAAAGTTAGAGCAACAAACGGAAACAACTCTTATGGAGATTGGGGTTCAGTTGCAGAAGGTGTAACACCTACTGAAACACCTATCACAGCAAAATTCAATAACAGAACACAAGAAGCTCAAGTGGATGCAGTTTATAATGATGAAAACGAAATATTTGCTTTTGCTTATGATCATGCAGGACAAGATTACACATCTGCTAATATTACAATAGCAGGTTCAGGTCAAGGTGCAACAGCATCAATTAATTATGAAAACACTAGAGACGGTGCCGTAAATAAAATTAGAATATTAGGTCCTGGAGATTCAACACCAGCAGGAGGTGCCGGATACACAAGTAAATCAGGACCAGCCATATCAGGTACTGCTACCAGCATAAAATTGAATGCACAATTCCAAGGAACTTCGGCCCAAACAGTTGGACAAAGAATTTATATTTGGGAAGGTACTGGCAGAGGACAATACGGAATCATTGATTCTTTTAATGAATTAACAAAAGAATGCACAGTTAAAAAAGAATTTGATAACACACCAGGATGGCAACATTTTTTAGGTGGATTTGCAATTGAAACAGCATTAGATCCATCAACAAAATATTTTATTGAGCCAAGAATACAATTCAGTGAACCACCATACAGTACTTCATCAGCATCAATTCCATTAAATGGAAATTATTTATTAGGTGCTTCAAGAAGAGTTTCAAACACAAACGTAACTATTTTATTAGGCAACGGTAGAGGTTTAAGATCAGTAGATTCAAGCAACTGGACTGTTGCAAACGGTATACCGACACAGAACTGGAACAGTTTAGTAGGCGGAAAGAATAACTTTATGGCAACTTCTAGCACAGGTGGTCTAGCAAGATCTCAAGACGGTGCTAACTGGAGTGACTTGTCAGGCAACATTGGAGCAGACATATTTAAAGGTTGTGCATGGGAAGACGTATCTTCACAATGGGTTGTAGTTTCATCAACAGGTGTTGTTTACATATCAGGTGATGAAGGTAACACATGGTCATCTCAACAAGTTGAACCGTACGATGGATCAACAGCAGTGTTTTCAAAAATTGCGGCAGGTAACGGTTTAATTGTTATAAGCAACGACTATGGACAAACTTGGGAATCAGTAGACGGTGGTACAACTTGGGAGTTAGCGGCTAACATAGGTGGTGACAGATATATAGTACAGCACTTGTCGTTCACTGGAGATAAATTTATAGCATCAGTACAAGATTCACCATTTGATGATTCAACATCAGTGAATAAATTTTTTGTATCAAATGCAAATGCGGCACAAAGTTCAACAAGTGCTATCACAGTTTGGACAGAATCAGAAACACCTCCACACACAGGACCATACACAGCAGTAACAAGTTCTCAAGGAACTTTTTTAGCGATTACTGTGAATGGCGAAGTGGCTTACTCATATGATGCAGTAAGTTGGAAACAATTAACAACATTATCAGGAACTTACTCGGGTATTGTAGGTGGCAGATTTAACGGTGGTTATTTTGTTCCATTAAAAGATACTACAATGTCAGATGTGACTGTTCTTAAAAAAGGTTCTCCACCTTTAGCAAGAGTTATAACAAATGCAGGAAAAGTTTCTAAAGTACAACTGTTAGACACAGGATCAGGATATGCAACAGCACCGACAGTTACAATCACAGACAATGTGAACATAACAGATGTGGCTGTTGAAGCAAGAATAGCCAGCGGAGTATTGAGTCAACCAACATTCACCAACAGAGGTACAGGATTTATCAATGTAAGTGCCACAATCGATGGTGATGGATTTGCTGATGAATTCCAATTAGGAAAAGTTGTACAAATAAAAGAATTATCAAGAGAACCTGGACCAGGCGACTTGTTGTACATTAACGGCATTGAAGATCAAATTTATAGAGTAACACAGATTACAAAAGTTACAGGTTCAGTTCCAAATCTTACAGCACAATTTAGAATTTCACCAAGTTTGAAATCTAACGAATCTCCAGGGCATGACACAACAATAACAATTAGACAACAGTATTCACAAGTTAGATTAACTGGTCATGATTTCTTAGATATTGGAACTGGTGGAGTAACAACAACAAACTATCCAGAACTTTATACCAATGCTGGATTCACAGAAGGTTATGAATACCAAGCAAACAGAGAAACTTCCAATAATGGCGGTGGTAGAGTATTCTACACATCAACTGACCAGAATGGTAACTTCCGTGTTGGAGAATTGTTTATTGTTGAACAGGCAACTGGTATTGTAACACTTAATGCAGATTTATTTAATTTACAAGGACTATCAGAATTAGCACTAGGTGGTGTTGTACTAGGTGGAACAGAAGTTGTTATTAGAGAATTTTCTACAGATCCTACAATGGCGGCAAATTCAGATAATGTTGTCCCAACACAAAAAGCAATTCTTACATATATTGGATCAAGAGTTTCTGGTGGTGGTGCTAACTTGAATGTTTCAGGTTTTAGAGCAGGTCAAATTAAAGTAAGAAATAAAGAAATATTTAATGAAGCATTTCCAGAAACAGGACAAATTGTTATAGATAGAATTGCTAATTTAAATGGTGGATTTTCAGGCTCATTGTTAGCATTGAACTTTTTCACTGGTGGTACAGCAAGTACAGAATTAAATGAAGGAGATCCGGCTAGTGCTATTGATAGTTCTAACGGATATGGCGAATAATGATAAATAACTGTAATAAGAGGATATATTAACCCATGGCTGAGTTTAAATTAGGTAGAATACGTTTCGTTTGGAAAGGTGCTTGGTACACAAGTGCCCTTTATTCAGTAGATGATGTTGTAAGATATGGTGGTAGAACTTACATCTGTATCGTAAACCACACTTCTGCGACAGAGTTTCAAGATGACTTAACAGCGGCAAATTGGGCATTGATGTCCGATGGGCAAGAATGGAAAGGCGACTGGGGAGTAAACACAACATACAAACCAAATGACGTTGTAAAATACGGTGGTTACATTTATATTTGTAACACAGGTCATGCCTCAAATGCAGATGTTAACATTGGACTAGAAGGCGACATTGCAAAATGGGATCTTTTCATTGAAGGTTTTGATTACAAAACAGACTGGGCTATTGCAACAAGATACAAAGTAAACGATTTAGTAAGATACGGTGCAACTGTATATCTTTGTGTAACAGAACACACTTCAGCGGCAACATTGGCTGATGGATTAGAATTAGATATTGCAAAATGGGAAGTTTTTGCAAAAGGATTTAACTGGTTAAACACTTGGGCAATAAGCACAAGATACAAACCAAATGACACAGTAAGATATGGTGGACAACTTTATGTTTGTATCACTGGACACACATCAGCAGGAACAGTAGCATTAGGTTTAGAAAATGATCAAGCAAAATGGCAATACCTACACAAAGGTATTGAATATTTAGGTGCTTGGGTTACAGCAACAAGATACAAAGTAAACGATGTTGTTAAGTATGGTGCTAACTTATGGATTGCAACAGCATCTCATACAGCAGGCGCATCATTGGCGGCTGACGAAGCCAACTGGGACATTTTTATTCCAGGTTTAGAATTTGAAGATTCGTGGAGTTCATCTACACAATACCAACCAGGTGACATTGTTACTTACGGAGGTTACCAATACGTTGGATTAAGAAACAACTTAAACAAAGTTCCATCAACAGAAACTGCTGATTGGGATTTATTTGTTACAGGTTTCAGTTTAAAAGGTGACTACAACAACGCAACTGCTTACAAAACAGGTGATGTTGTTAGAGTTGGTGGTACAACTTACATTGCTATTGCCGACACAACAGGAAACAGACCACCAAGTGTACTACACTGGGATAAACTAAACGAAGGTTTATACTGGAAAGGTGTTTGGAGCAATGCGGCTGTTTTTGACAAAGGCGATATTGTGAGAGGATCTATAAACACAGACACTTCTTACATTTGTATTACAGCACACACTTCAAACAATGTTGGACCAGCAACAATCAATCAACCAGATTACGCACCAGGGGCTGGTGTTGATACATCTGTTTGGCAATTGTTAGCAGGTGGTCCAGAAAATGATGTATTAGAATCAGAAGGTGACATTTTAATTTATGGTGCTTCAGGACCAGCAAGATTACCGATTGGTGCTTCAGGACAAGCACTTGTTGTTAACGGTGCAGGTACATTACCTCAATGGGGTTTTGTTGGACAAGTAGATCAAGTTTACTATGTAGGTCCAAGCGGTGTTGATACACCGGCTCCTAATGCTGGTGTTACACTAGATAGTCCGTTTAAAACTGTAAGATATGCACTGCATCAAATTGATTTAGGACCAAGAAATCCACAAGGTGTAAACTTATTAACTAGAAACAAAGCATTCATACAAGACGAAATTATTGCTTGGATCAATGTTCAAATTGCAGGTAATATTTCACCATTCACAAGTGCTTTCACTTATGATGCTGTGAAATGCAGAAGAGATATTGGTATAATTGTTGATGCCACTATTAACGATTTACGTAAAGGCGGAAATGTCAGATCAAGAGAAGCGGCATTAAGTTACTTTACAGACTTAGGTGCTAGTTACGTTGCAGGACAAGAAGCACAAACTGCCGCGGCAATTGTGAGAGCGGCATACATTGCTCAACAAGTGGTTGTGAATTCATCAGGATACACACCATCACAAGGTACAACACTTCAAGTAACAGATTTAACTAAGATAGCAGAATCAACAGTGGTTGCAGATATAAACACATTAATGACAGTGCCATCAGATGCAATTACGGCTGGCAACATCAACAGTGTTCCTGCAAAATTATCACCTCAAATCACATTAAATGTTAAAACAGGTACATACTACGAAATTTTACCAATGAGTGTTCCAGCAAATTGTGCAGTGGTTGGAGACGAATTGAGATCAACCAACATCAGACCAGCAGGCTCATTAGTTGCTGGCGGTGATGTTCAGTATTCTTTACAAGGTATTCAACGTTTAGAAGCAATCATTTCAGATGTTATTCAAAACAATGCTGTTTCAGTAACACCATCAGGTGGTATAATAACAGTTCCAACTGGTGCAAGTTTAGGTTATCAAGGTGCTGGTTTAATTGAAGGTACAGGAACAGTTAACACAACAGCCTCTGGATCAGGATCAGGTGCTACATTTACATTGACAACAAACGCATTTGGTTTCGTTACAGGATTAACTGTGTTGGCTCCAGGACAAAATTATGTGGTAGGTGAAACAATCACTATTCCATCAACAGAAACAATTAACAATCCAAGTACTGGTGACACAGCGATAGGTGAAACAATCACCTTCCAAGTGTTAACAGTAACAACAGGAAACACAATTACACAAAACGTGGCAGTGCCAGCAGGTTCAAGTACGGCAGGTACAGCGGCGGCGGCAATTGCAGACAATATTGAAAAATACATTGACTTCAAAATTAATGCAGTTGGTTCAGATGTTGCAGTTACAGGTTCAAACACAGCAAACGTAGATGTTGGTTACACAGATGCACGTTTAAGATTATTAGCCAACAGAGACTTTATGGCTAAAGAGTGTGCAGAATTTGTGAAAAGAGCAAACCCAGGTTATGTGTTTGGTCAAAATGATTGTGAAGACGATATTAAAGATTACATAGACGGAATTATTTACGATTTACAGTATACAGGAAACTATATGTCACTGAAAGGTGCTAAATGGTATGTGAATGCTGTTGGTGGTTCGACAACTTCAGACATGTTCTACATGAGAAATGCAACAGGTTTAAGAAACTGTACAGTACAAGGTTTATCAGGTTCATTGGGAGCGGCAAACAGTTATGGAACGAAACGTCCATCAGCAGGTGCTTTTCTTTCTCTTGATCCAGGATATGGCACAGCAGACGAAAGTGTCTGGATTGGTGCACTGAATGGTGCAGGTGGAAGATCACCTTACATTCAAAATGTTACAACATTTGGAACAGGTGCTGTAGGACAAAAAATTGATGGAGATTTACACGCAGGTGGTAATGACTCTATGGTATCAAATGACTTTACGCAGGTAATATCAGATGGTATTGGTGCATGGATCACAAATTTAGGAAGAGCAGAACTTGTATCTGTGTTCTCATACTATGGACACATTGGATACCTTGCAGAAACAGGTGGAAAAATACGTGCTACAAACGGTAACTCATCATATGGTGATTTTGGTTGTGTGGCAGAAGGTGTTGATCCAACTGAAGTTCCTGTAACAGGTAAAGTTAACAACAGATCTACTGATGCAGTAGTTGACAGTGTGTTTACAGATGGTAATCAAATACTTGCACTTGAATATGGCAACGCAGGTAGAGAATATTCAAATGCTACTGTAACTATCACAGGCGACGGTTTTGGATTAAATGGTGTTGTGGCAACTTACAACACAGGCGGAGTGTACAAAATTAGATTAACAGAAACTCCTGCTTCTGATCCATCAGATTTAGGTGGTAAAGGTTTTGTAACTACCACAAACTCAGGACAAACGGGTACAACAACAAATATCACATTGGCGGCGGCAGATTCGGCGGCAAGTGGAGTTTATGTTGGGATGGCATTGTTTATTACTGAAGGTAAAGGTGCTGGACAGTACGGTTACATTGACACTTACAATTCATCTAGCAAAATTGCCGCAATTAAAAAATTCTCAGACAGCTCAGCAGGTTGGGACACATTGGGTGGCAAAGCAGTTGAGACAACACTGGATTCAACAACAATCTACGAAATCACTCCAAGAGTGGTTATAGGTGCTCCAAGTAATGATGGTTCAACAACTCCTAGACAGGCAGTTGCTAGAGCAGTTGTTACAGGAGAAGTTATTTCAAGTGTTAAAATATTAGATTGTGGTGCTTCTTATACAAGTGCACCAACAGTAACATTCACAGATCCAAACAACACTACAGAAGCGCCTGTACAAGCATACATTGGCGATGGTGTATTAGGTCAACCAACATTTGTTGCAAGAGGTTCTGATTATGTAACTGCTTCTGCTGGAATCACAGAACAAGGTGTACAAGCAACTGTAACAGGAATTACACAGGCTACAACAGCAGTGATCACAACATCAGCGGCACACAACTTTAATACAAACGATAAAGTTAAGTTTGACGGAATACTTGGAATGGTCGAATTAAACACTGGTGTGTTCTACTATGTTAAAGTTTTAACAACAGACACATTTGAAATTTATGCAGACTACGAACTAACAACTCCAATTAATTCAACTGGCTACACAGCATATGCAAGTGCCGGAACAGCAGAAACATTTGGTGGATTTAGAGATGACTATCAAACAGGAAAATATATTGCTGTTGAAAATTTAACATCAATTCCAAGAGCAGGATCAAACATTGAGTTTGGTCACTTACCAGGACAATATTTCAAACTGGTTGCTGTTAATCAACAACTTGGAACACAAACTCCTTTCACAGGTCTATTACAAGTTTCACCAGATATAAAATCTTATGAATCACCAGAACATGGACAGTCCATAGAAATGAGAATTAGATACTCACAAGTTAGATTAACTGGTCACGATTTCCTAGACATAGGTACTGGTAATTTTACAAACACAAATTATCCAGGGTTACCTTTACAAAATCCAATACCAGCAAACGAAACTGTTGAAGGTGGTGGAGGAAGAGTATTCTTTACTTCTACAGACCAAGACGGTAACTTTAGAGTAGGAGATTTATTCTCAGTAGAACAAGCAACTGGTATTGCTTCATTGAACGCAGATGCATTCAACATATCAGGACTACAAGAATTACAGTTGGGTGACTTAGCATTAGGTGGAACAAGTGCTTCTATCAATGAATTCTCAACTGATGGTACAATGGCGGCTAATTCAGACGCAATTGTTCCGACTCAGAGAGCAATAAGAACTTATATCGCTTCACAAATTGGTGGTGGTGCTAGTTCGCTCAATGTTAACTTGATTACTGCGGGATTAGTGGTAATTACTGGTAATACGATAAGTACAAGTAACAATGTAGGAATCAATTTCCAAAGCGTCACTAACTTCACAAAAGGAGTTACTGGTGTACCGATTGCGATGAACTACTTAATACATAGTTAAAGGAGAAAAAACAATGGCTTCAGGAAGAATAGGAAAAGCAGATCTTTTAGCCGCTACACTTACGACTATCTACACAACACCTGCTGACACTTTTACAGTGGCAACAGTATCGTTTTGTAACAGAGGTAACCAAGCAGTTACAGTAAGGTTAGCAGTGGCAGATTCGGCTACACCGGACGCATCAGAATATCTTGAGTACGAAACAGAGATTTTGAGTCATGGTGTGTTGGAAAGAACTGGTTTAGTACTGTCTGCAACGCAATTATTGGTAGCATATTCAAGTGCCGCTAATGTAAGTGCAGTTGTAAGCGGTATTGAAACAAGTACAGCATAATTTTAAGGTAAATTATATAAATAGTATAAAAGAGTACTAATAAAGGAAACAAAGACAATGGGAAGATACATATCAACAACTGGAACTGCTGGCGTAGTCACTAAACAAGTGGCAACAACTTACCAAGCAGTGGTAAATGATAGAATCTTAGCAGATAGTGCCGGTGGTACTTTCACAATCACGTTACCTCTTAATGCTTCTTTGTTGATTAATGACACAATTCAGATCATTGATGCAACATCGAACTTTGGAACTAACGCGGTTACAGTTGCTAGGAATGGTTCACTAATTCAAGGTTCAGCAGACGACTTAACAATGGACTTAAATGGTGCAATCGCAACTTTGATTTACACTGGTCCAACTTATGGTTGGATAATTGGTGCTGTATAATTTTTTATAATATTTTATATTAAATTTACATCATTAAACACTTGGAGAAACAAAAACAATGGCTAGTTTAAAATCATTACTTGGAACAAAACAGGACGCATTCGTCTCGGTTGAGGAATCTAATTTAGAGAAAGGACGTATTTACGTTTATACTCCTGGAACTAACTATTCTAGATTATGGTGCGGATTTTGTTTCCACCCAGAAGTGGCAGGTACTGCCATAATAGAAATTTGGGGAGCAGGTGGATCGGGTGGTGAGATGTGCTGTTGTGGTTTTGGTTTACCAGGCAATGCAGGTGCATATGTCAAAAAACAAATTTCAATGTCTCCAGGAGATTATATATGTGGATGTGCAGGACTAAGTTGTGGTAACTCGGGTTCTTTATGTTTTAGAGGTTGTTCAGAAGCCTCTCATGCAAGATTTTGTATAGCAAGTTCAGAGACTTGTGCTTGTGCAGAAGGTGGAAAGGGTGGAGTAACTTATTGTTCTACTAACTCATCTTTTTATTGTTGTTACAGAGCAAATGGCTTTTGTGTAACAAGAACAGACAACGACAACTGCGGTATTATTTGTAACCAATGTGATGGTTCATGGTGTGCTCAAGCATTCGGTGGACAAGAAAATAAATGTGGAAGAATTTCATGTGTATCAGCATTTGGCTGTTATCCATCATGTATTTGTATGTTCCATCATCATATACCTACTCCAGCAGGAATGGGTTCTAAAGAAGGTAGAATGATCACTTACACTAATGATGACGGTAGCGGAGTATCAAACTGGTCAGGTCAAGGACACTATCACCACTTGGCAAACATGGGTTCAGGCAGATTTCCAACAGGCGGTGTGCCTTGGGCAAGTTGTTGGGACGGTGGTCTTGCTTGTGGTTGTTATGAGAATGATGGTTGTATACCTCAGATGCCGATTGGTACAGGAGGAAGAGGACCTAACCCATGTCCGGGAGTTAGAGATCACGCAATCAGAGGTGGACACGGAGGAGTACGAATTAAATTCGTAAGTTAATTTTATGGCTAGTCTAACAACATTACTTCAATCCAAATATGATTTTTCAGTAGGAAATGAAACTAACCTTGAAAAAGGTAGAATTTATCAATATTATCCAGGTACATCAAGAGGCACAAACTTTAGATGTCACATATGTTTTATAGCACCATCAGACGGTACTGCCACAATAGAAGTTTGGGGAGCAGGTGGATCAGGTGCAAAAATGTGTTGTTGCGGTGGAGGAATTCCAGGTAACCCAGGTGCATATTCTAAGAAAACAATTACAATGGCAGATGGTTGTTACATTTGTGCAATTATCGGTATGTCATGTGGTAACTCAGACACACTATGTTTTAGAGGTTGTTCTGAACCAACTCAGGTATGTTGGTTTGGTAATGGCGGATCAGACGGATGTGTATGTGCTCAGGGTGGAATTGGTGGAGCAAGTTGGTGTTCAACTGGTAACTCAATTTACTGTTGTGCAGTAGCGTCGGGTTTCTGCAATACACAAGGCGGTGACTCATATTGTGGTATCATTTGTAACTTTATGGATTCAGCGGCTTGTCCTCAATTTTGTGCTTTTGCATACGGTGGAGATGTAAACTGTTATGGTGGATTTAGTTGTCATTACTTTAGAGGATGTCAACCAAACTGTAACTGTAGACAAGTTCCAGTTAATAGATTCCCTCCAGGAATGATTTCAACATTGGGTGGTGAAGTACACTACACAATGGATTCAGACAACGGAAGATCACAATGGTCAGGAATGGGCGGATGGATGAATGCTTCACATGGTTTCAATTTAGCAACACGTAATCCTACAACAGGCGGTCCTTACACTGGTTGTTGGGAAGGTAACAGATCGTGTGGTTGTTATGAACAACAAGGTTGTAACACTTTCTATCCAGCAGGTATTGGTGGACAAGGTCCAACACCTTGTGATGGTGTTAGAGATCACGCTCACAGAGGCGGACATGGATTAGTTAGAATTAAGTTTGTATCAACAACCGACGATTACGAAATAGACTCAACTCCATAGGTTAACAAATAGAGGTAAATAAAGTATATGGCAAGTTTAAAAGGATTATTAACTACTAGAAACCCAGCAGAGATGATTGAAAACAATCTCGAAACTGGTTACATTTATTCTTATACTTCAGGTACAAATTACACAAAATTTTGCAATGGTATTTGTTGGACAGCAAACGTTGATGGCACAGCCGAAATAGAAGTTTGGGGTGCAGGCGGATCAGGTGCAAGAATGTGCTGTTGTGGAGACGGATTACCAGGTAACGCAGGTGCATATGTGAAAAAGTCAATCACAGTAGCGGCAGGCGACACAATGACAGGTCAAACAGGACACAGTTGTTATGCTCATGATTTATGTTTTTCAGGATGTTCAGAACAATCAGAAGTTTGTTGGATCACAGCCGCAAACGGTAATGGCTGTATATGTTCAAGAGGTGGATTTGGTGGGAAATCTATGTGTACAACAGGATCATCATTATTTTGTTGTTTTAGAGCACAAGGTTTCTGTTACACAAAATGCAACAACAACGACTGCGGAACAATATGTAACGTGTGTAATGGACAATGGTGTTCATTAGGATACGGTGGAGATACAGGCAAAAACTGTTGCGGACAGTTTTCATGTGCTAGTTTCTTTGGATGTTGTCCACATTGTAAGTGTCAGTTTCAACAACACGTGGCTACACCAGCAGGATTATTTTCAGAAGACGGTGCATTGATCACGTTCCAAAAAGAATCAGATGGAACTCCAATGTCACAATGGTCAGGAAACCAATTATTTCAGTGGTATGCGGCACTTAACTTGGCAACAAAAACACCAAGACAAGGTACTCCGGATGCACACTGTTGGAGATCAACAAGATCTTGCGGATGTTACGAGATGCAAGGTTGTAACAATTATCTACCTGTGGGAGCAGGTGGGCTATCACCTAACCCATGTCCAGACGTAAGGGATCATGGAATAAGAGGTGGATTTGGTGGAGTAAGAATCAAGTTTGTTCCGTCAAGTTAAACATAGTTTGATAAATAAAAGTATAACAGGATAAAAACAATGGCAATAGAAAAAGCATTTACAATAGCAGTACCAAATGAACCATACGTTAACGACTTCAGTGACGGTATAACACAAGCGGCAACGTACAATGGTGATAGATATATTAAGTTTCAATACCATGCGACTACAGGATTTATTGCTGGAGTTATTGGAAATGGCGACACTGAAGAATTAATGGTTGCCAATGAAGGTCCTTTAATGGAAGGTCATCTTCCAGCAATTATAGATGCAGATGCGGATCCTTTACATGCGGCAATGATCACAGAATGGTACACTTCAGGAGAAAAAGCAAACTACTCAGAAGACTTAGGCACAACAGATGCTGACGGCAAAGCAGAAACTTGGGAACATCAGTGGAGCGATGAACAGATCCTGGCTCAGATTTGGAAGTTAGACACAATTAAATATGTGAACAACGCCATAGTGGATCCAGAATTTATGACACACGGTATGACTGCAGAACAATTTACAGACAGTATCACAAGTCAAATAGCATCTTGTACAACAGAACTAGCAAGAGCGGATGTGTACACTGACGAAGAAGCGACAGCAATCACCGCACACAAAACTATGTTGGAAGGTATGTCAACAAAGTATGATGGTGTATCGTTTTGGAAAATTCCTTTCCCAACACAACCAAACTTTAAGTAATCACTTTTAGTCGTTACTCAGATTAACTAGCAATAAATAATTCTAGTTATGACAGACCAACGAGAAATCTTAAATCAATACAAGTTCGAAATGGAAATACCCAACGAACCGTATGTAGATAATTTCAGTCAAGGTATCACACACACAGCATATTATGCCGGTGATAGATATTTAAAATTTGCTGTCAACGATGACACTGGAATAATTGGAGAATGTTTACATAGAGCACCAACTAAAGAATTACTTGAAACAAGAATTTCTCATCTTGAACCAGGACATACTGCACTAATAATAGATGGTGCAAAAAATCCATGGGAAGCATCATATTTGACAAGAGTATACAATCATGAACCAGTACCGTACTACCAAGAAGATGTAGGACAACTGGACGATGACGGGAATTCTATATCATGGGAATACAATTGGGGCCATGTGCTGAATCAGATATATTATAATCAAGAATTAAAATACATCAACGGTGAATTTGTGAAGCCACGATTTAGGGTACATCAACACACCAACGAAAAAGTTCATCAAACAGTGCTAGATCACATCGAAATGTGTGATAACGAATTGTCAAGATTAGTGTATAATGAATCCCAACGACAAGCCATTGAAAAATGTAAAGCAGGTTGGATCAACATAAGAGATAATTTTCAACACGTGCACCATTGGAAACTAAAATACCCAGACATGCCATTAATAAAACCATAGAATCACTATTATAATCACATAAAAAATTAATCTATAAATATTTGTATCAAATGAGCACAGAACAAAAAAGACCTAAAGCATTTTTACTCAATGGCGGAATGGGTAGAATTATATCTGCTATACCTGCCTTAGAAAAATATCAAGAAGAAGGAAATGATCCAGATTTCATTATTGTGATCGAAGGTGTTTGTGATATTCTAAAAGGACATCCAACGTTGGATTCAAAAACATATGATATGTATCACAAAAATTTATTCCATACAAAGTTAGTTAACATGGATATTGTAAGTCCTGAACCATACAGAGTGCATGAATATTTCAATCAAAAATGTAATATTGCTCAAGCATTTGATGTGTTAATCAACAACAAAGGAATTAGAGACTTACCTAAATCAACACTGATATTAAGCAAAGAAGAATTACTTGCTGGAAAAAAAGCAATAGATGAAGTTAAAGAGAAATTAAAAAAAGAAAAAGTTGTAGTGATTCAACCTTTCGGAAGAGCAATACAACAGATAGACGGATCGTTTGTTGATAAAACTAATAGAAGTATTGAGTTTTTTAATTTAAAGAGCATTATTAAAAAATTACAGGAGAAAGATTTTGCAGTTATGTTGATGAGTGAATTTGGCATAGACTTTAAAGATGCTGGATTTCCAGATGAAGTAGCAATGCCAGAAAAAGTAGAATTAAGACAATGGGCGGCAATTATAAAATATGCTGATCAGTTTTTAGGTTGCGATTCTTTAGGACAACATCTTGCTTACAGTTTAGATACACCAGCAAGTGTTGTGTTTGGTGCAACATATCCTGAAAACACTTCATATGCTAAATCAGAAAATCTTAAACACATAGATCTAGGTCAAATGACACGTGAATATGATCCAATAAGAATAACAATGGATGAAAGAATTAGTAGAAAACAAGAACAAATAATGGCAATGACACCTGAAATAGAAGACTATGTAGTTTCTGCAGTTAATGGTGAATCAATAGAGGACTAACAATGGATGATATAGAAAAATACAATAAAACAGGATATATTGCCGCAATAGCCAGAGGGCATAATGCAGGTGTTTGTCTTTTAAAAGACGGTGAAGTGGTTTTTTCAATAGAGGAAGAACGTTTATCTAGAAGAAAATATGATGGTGGACCATATGCATCAATGGTAGAAATATTGAAGTATACAGATAAAATTGATTATCTAGTTGTTGCTCACACACAAAGTTTAGATGATAGATCAACAGGTAGAGTAGATTATTCAGGAGATGATGTTTACACAGGTATGGCAAGGAAATTAGGATTAATTGACAGATATGTGCAAGAACAAAAACATCCTCAAGTAATAGATTTATCACACATTCATCACAAATTACATGCCGCTTGTGCTTTTTATAGATCAGGATTTGACAAAGCAGTAGCAGTGATAGTTGACGGTGCTGGAACTTTTATTCCAGTTAAGAACAGTATCTCTGGTGAAACAACTGTGTTTGAAGTTGAAAGTATTTTCAGTTGTGATTATCCCAATGATATTTTCGCACTGTACAAACATTATGGTACGGGAGAAGCAAGTCCAGGAGCATTTTATCCAGACTTTGCTTCTGATTCCATAGGTGAACCTGGTAAGACACACCAAGCACTGTTCACAGACAAAGCAGGAATTGTAAAAGTTTACGAAGCAGTTACACAGTATTGTGGATTCTCGGCAATTGAAGCAGGCAAAACAATGGGATTATTTCCATATGGTAAACCAAATGACATGGTTCCTAAACTTTTTAAGAAAGAAGGATACTATTCTTTATCAGATAGAAATTTTATTATACCAACATATCCCAATGCCTCAATAGTTAACAGTGGACTTTATCCTTTCATCGATGAAAATCCTGCATCAGATAAAAAAGAAGATTGGACAACATTACAAAATAGAAGAGATCTAGCATACGCAGTTCAAAAAGAATCACAAAAAGAATGTTTGGATTTAATCTACAAAGCAGTACAACTGAGTGGTTGTAAAAACGTTGTATTTTCAGGAGGATACGGACTTAACTGTGTTGCCAATTATTATTATTTAGAACACTTAAAGAAAGACGGCATAAACTTTTATGCTGAGCCAGTTTCAAACGATGCTGGAACGGCAATGGGTGCGGCAATGTTGTTTTATTACAGTCTTACACAGTCTAAAGAAAAGAAAGTAGACGAACCAACGTTATACCTTGGACCAAAAAGAACATATTCAGCAGAACAGATTGAAATAGCATGTAATCAAGAAGGTGTTGAACTTACAGATGCAACCAATGAAGAAGTTGTAAAAATTATTACTGACAAGAATATTGTTTCAGTGTTCCAAGGAGCCAGTGAAAACGGACCTAGAGCATTGGGTAATAGATCAATATTATACGATCCAAGAGATCCAGATGGTAAAGATCATGTTAACAAAGTTAAACACAGAGAATACTTTAGACCTTTTGCTGGAACTATATTGCACGAATACGTGCATGAATGGTTTGATTTAAGAGGAATGGACGAAACACCTCACATGATGTATGCAGTAAATTGTCAACCAGGAATTGGAGAAAAAATACCTAGTATTATTCACGTTGACGGAACTTGTAGAATACAATCTGTAAAAAGAGAACAAAATCCGTTGTATTATGATTTAATAAAAGAGTTTCATAAACAAACAGAATGTCCTATAATTTTCAATACGTCATTTAATTTAGGCGGTGAACCATTAGTAGAAACATTGGATGATGCTGTAAGAACATTAGTAAACAGTGAAATAGAATACTTGTTTTTACCCGAATACGGAAAACTGATAAAGGTAGCAAACAAATGAGTAAAAAAACAGCAATATTTTTAAACGGCGGTGCTGGCAGAATGATCAGTTCTATTCCAGCAGTGGAAAAATACCTCGAAGAAAATCCTGAAAAAGATCCTATATTAGTTTGCGAAGGTGGAACTGATGCTTTTAAAGGTCATCCTAAACTGTATTTTAAAGCATACGACAGTTGGCACAAAAACCTATTTCAAGAGTTGCTTAAAGATCGAGAATTAATTAGTCCTGAACCATACAGAATTTGGGAATATTATAATCAAAAATGTAGTCTTGCTCAAGCATACGATATTGCCATCAACAACAAAGGCATTAGAGATTTACCCAAACCAACTATAAGATTAAGCAAAGAAGAATTACTTATGGCAAGAAAAATGATTGCTGAAGTAAAAGACAAAACAGGCAAAGACAAAATTGTTGTGGTCCAGCCATTTGGAAGAAGTGCTCATCCTGAAAATTTAACTGAAAAACAGATGAAAGAAGACAAACAGCCAGACATCGCAGATGTTACTGGTAGAAGTATAGAACTAAAAAATGTTTGGAGCATTGTAAGAAAACTATCTAAAAAGTATGGAGTTATGATGATGAGTGAATTCCCATTGGAATTTAAAAAACACATGTCGTCTCCCGTGGCAACACCAATGAATGTACACATAAGAATATGGATGGCTGTCATAAAACAAGCAAATCACTTTGTTGGTTGTGACTCGGTTGGACAACACATTGCATATGCATTCAACGGAACTTCCACAGTATTAATAGGTTCTACATATCCCGTAAACACATCATTTCCTGATTCAGATAATGTTGACATTATTGACCTTGGATTAGAAGATAGAGTATATTCGCCTATAAGAATCACTTCAGATGAGTTCAGTGACAGAACAAACGAAGGGATTATGGCTATGGATGATCAATCAGAAGACAAAGTTATCAAGTCTGTAGAAAAGATGCTTAAACACAGTAAAAACAAGCAGTAATACCCAAAATACAGTAATAATACAATAGTTCTAGATTAGGTAAATACACTATAATAAGGATTATTCTATATGTTTGATGTATCAAGATTTTTTGGAAAAGGTGACAGAAATACTCTGTTAATGAAGAACGGGTTAAACCTGTCTTACAATGGTCCATATTCAGTAGTTGAAGAAGGGTTGATTTTAGACCAATGGCATGTGAATACGTTCGCAACAGCAGAATACACAATCAGTGTGGATTACGACACAAACAATAAAGAAGTTTTAAAAGTGCTTGTATCAGCAAGTCCAAATCAAAGCAGTCTATCAATATATGGTAGATCAAATCTAGGCAATAAATTAATCAAGATCGATAGTGAAGTTAACAATTCATATGTTAGAATCAAAATAAATCCAGAAGATAAAAGTGCCACAGAGAAATATACTGGTTCTAAAATTATTTTTGGTGCAACATATTTTGCTACACTGAATGCTTTAGTTGGAGGCTCACAAGTAACAGAATAATAAACATGGATATAGCACAATGGCAGTAGTTTTTAAACCTTTTGAAACAGATTACGGATATTCATCACCAGGATTCACGGTTGATGTAAACGGAAATGTCACAGTACGTACTATCACAAATACATACACTCCTCCAGTTATTCCACCTGCACCAGATTTTAACATAAATGAAACTGCGGGTGAATTTACAATTTTAAACAAAGGAGTTGCAGTTGCCGGAGATAATCCAGTTATTACTGTAGAAAGAGGAACAACTTATACATTTGTTATAGATACATCCAGTCTTGCTTTTAACATTTACAAACCAGATGTTGCTAATACTGCCATTCCAGGACAGTTATATAATGAAGGGTTATCTCATACCAACACAGTTACAGGATTAAATTTACAATCAAGCACGTTAACTTTTCCTCAGACTTGGGAACAAGAGCAAACAGGGTACAATAGAACTGCTCAAGTAGTAGTACCTATCACAACAGGTACACCACTAGAAGGTAAAAAAATTCCAGTTGTAATTTCATTACATGATAAAGGATTTACTCAAGCAAACGGTATTACAAATGTAAACTTTATCTCAGACAAAATTTTAATTGCTCCACAAGGATACAGCAATGAATGGAATGTGGGTTATCAAACGTCAAAAGCAGATGACATTGCGTTAATTGATTCTATAATTTCTAGTTTTAGTCAATACGACAATGTGGACACAAGAGATATCACAATAATAGGGTATGGTAATGGAGCACAATTGGCATTACAATATACAAACTATTCACAAAATGCATCAGTGAAAAATATTATTACATTTAATGGATTATTAAATAGTGATCAATACCTTTCAACAGATCATACTTTTTACAATTACACATTAGATCCTCAAAACCAAGACAATTCAACTGTTATAAATTGGACAAGTGTCACACCACTAGGTAGTAAAAATATATTAATGTTTAATGGTAAAGATGATTTACAATTTCTTTTCAATGGTGGAACTATCGATGGACAAGAATTTTACAGTGCAGAAGATACTGTGTATGGAATGGCTCAAGCAGATAGCACAATTGAAACTAAACTACTAGCAGGAACCACAGAAGCAGATGGAAGCCTAAGTTATTCTTATGATAATAATTCAATAAGAATGTATGCTTTCACAGGAGTTGCCAGCAATTTTACAACATATCAAAACTCTATTAGACAAAGAATTAACACATCTATTGCTACAAGCTCATATTTAAATATTCCAGTTGCAACAACTTTAACAGAAGCAGAAGCTCAAGGAAAACAATCAGGAACGTTAACTTATGCTGTTCCTATTGATGCTCCAGATTCAATTTTTTATGCAGACTCAGATGGTACTCCTTATGGTACACTTACTGTGGCCCAGCCAAGTATTATTGGAGCAGGTGTTTTCAGTTCGATATTAGATACTGGCGATTTATTAGCAGAAGGCGTCAATGCAGAAATAAGATTAAAACCTACTGGAACAGGCACAGTCACTATAAATCCTGCCACAGTAGGAACAATCACCAACATGAACATCAATGCACAAAATTTATCAACCAGTGGTCAGGTTAGTTTAACACCCAATGCTGACGTAACATTGAGTCCACAAGCAGGTGGAACGCTCACAGTAAGACCAACAGACGTTGGTGTTGTAGACAATGTTACAATAGGGTCTGTAATACCAGGAAATGGAACCTTTTCGACATTGAATTCTTCGCAAGGAACGTTAAATAACACTACAATAGGATTAACATCTGCAACGTCGGCGGCATTTACACAAGCAACCGTGACAAACAATCCGACAAGTGCAAATGATGTTACTAAAAAGCAGTATGTCGATAACACAGCCACAGTGTTAGCGATAGCATTAGGAGTATAGAAAAGAATGGCAAAAAAACGTATTAACACATACAAATTTACACCAGGAATACCACAATCTGGAAACCTTTATCCCAATGCATGGGCACAAATCAATGCCAACAAAGAATGGTTAAAAGATGAATCCAATGCTTTCTTAGATTTTAAAATTACTGAAGACACAGCGGCAAATTTATATCCAAATGCAACATTAAGATATCTTAACAACAGAGAATATGTAAAAGCAGAAGTGGCGGCATGGGTGGCTGTACAAGTTGCTGGAAACATTGCACCGTTTGCCGGTTACACTGCCACAGCAACACAAATTAAAAATGATTTAGAAAAAGTTTTACAATCAGCATATCTTGATATGAGATATGGTGGTAATGAAAATATTAGAACACAATCACAAACTTATTATGTAGACGGAGTACTTCAACTGGCATCTGCTGGTGAACCTGAATTAGCATATTGGACAAAAGCCAAACAAATTATAGATTTATATATTTTCACAGGATTAGCATACGGCACAATTAATGGAGATGGATTATCACAAAACTCCACAGGATCAAATGCAGAAACAAATGGTAAAACATCATTTGCGGCAAACATGGCTGTGATCGATAATGTTGTGGATAACGGCATTTTAAATTTACCAGCACTATCAAGTTCCGTGTATGCGTTTGCCAATTTTACTTATGACAGTGCTCTATGTGAAAGAGACATGGGCTATAACATTGATGGTATATTAACAGACATAAGATATGGTGGAAATCAACAATCAAGATTTAATGCATCAACTTATTGGGTTGGTACAGTATCAGTTTTGAGTGGTGACAAACAACCTGAATTACAGGTAAAAAATGAAATAAAAAATATCATTAATAATTATGTGATACCAGGTGTTGCTTTTACGTCAAAACAATCACCGGTGGTAACACAACAAACAATATTAGGTACACCAGGTGAAGCAGGAGCCACTGCAAGAGTGACTACTTTGTTTGGAATAATTACAGATGTAATTGAAAACGGATTAGATAATTTACCAACACAGATCAACAATGGAATTTCAAGTGTAAAAATTCCTGAAAGAGTGGAATTAGCAGAACTATTATTGATCACAAATGCTACATCGAATGCAGTTTTATACACATTCAATGATCCAGCAAAAGGCGCCACAACTTTTTACAGAAGAGAATTTACTACAAACACATCAAACCCAACAGCATTTGTTGATCCAGATTTTCCTAAAGCATTTCATGGCAATGACACAATCACAACAATATTTTTAAATGCAGATACATCTGCAGATGATGTAACAGACCAATTACAAATTTTTGTTGAAGATGATGAAATAAGAACTCGTCCATATGACTTTGGAACAGATGCAATTGAAAGAATGAGAGTTGCACAACCTGAGTCAATGCTTGACGCTGACTTTGAATATGGTCTTCAGCCAACCAAGTGGCAAGCAATTGCGACACAAAGAGGTTATCCTTCAATTTATGAAGTTCCAGGAACTGACTATGATTTAGCGTCAGTGGCATCAGATGCTTCAGCAGGAACATCAGGTATTGGTTCATCTTTGATCACAATAACAACAATTGGACCACATGGTTTTGAGCCTGGACAACCGTTTACAATAACAGGATTTGATAACTCAGTTGCAGGTGCAAGTAGAGCCGCAGGTTCGTTTGTGGTTAACACAGTGCCATCATCAACAGTTTTTAACTATTATGGAAAAGCAAAAGTTGGAACAGTAAATCCTACAACAATTTCTACAAATTTCACTCAGTTGAGAAAAGGTGATTTTTACACAGGTGCATCAATTGGATTTCCGTCATTCAGTATACAATCAAATGGATCATCAGGAAATTTTGTAACCAGTTTAGCAACACTATCAGGTTCTACAATTTTACCGTACACAGGTGTTCAACCTGAAATAGGAGCACCACTTACAGGAACAGGAATTCAGACAGGTACACAGATTACAGCAGTTAATGGAACTGGTGGAGCATTAGCATCTCCCACAGTGACAGGAGATTATTCATCAGGTGCAACATCAATTACTGTGGCAGATTCTGCAGGAATTATTCAAAACTCTGTGATTGACAGAGGTGACGGATTTGCAGTAACAATTATCAATGTTGTAGGAAACGAATTAACATTGAGTGCACCATTAAATCAAAACTTGATTGGTGATGTTACTCAGTACACAAATTTAGCAGGTGTAAATTACACTCCAGCAGGACAGTTGGGAAGATTCGACATATTCAGAGTTGGTGGAGCATACTCTGTATCATTAGTGACTAATGGACAAGTAGGTACAGGACAAGATTATGCTGTAGGTGATGTTGTTGTTGTAAGTGGTACTATTTTAGGCGGAGCAACACCAGCCAATGATGCTTTTGTAACTGTAGAATCAGTAGACACTGGCGGAGAAATTTTAACAGCATCCATCACAGGTACATCATTCACAGGCGAAGGCACAGCATCAGCAGTGTCACCAGTGTTCCAAGGTGGTGCAGGAACAGGTGCTCAAATAAATGTAACAAAAAATGCATCAACATACACAGTGGCATTGAACAGTCCTTCATACACAGACGTGGCTACATCAGCATACGCAGGAGGATCTGGTATTGGTGCAATTTTTGATATAGATGTAGACGGAGCGACATACACTGTAACAGTTGACACAGCAGGAACAGGATACATTGCCAACGATGTTATAAGAATAGCAGGTTCTACATTTGGTGGAACAGGCACAAATAATTTAGACATCAGAGTAACTGCTGTAGGCGGTTCAGGAGAAATTCAAACAATCAATGTGGCAGGAACAGCACCAGATCAAACGGTGAATTATGTTTCACCAACATACACAACAGCAAGTGCTGGAGGTGTAACAGCAAACTTCACAGTAACTAGAACAGGCACGGCATACTCTGCTGTGGTAACAACAATTGGTTCAGGATATTCAGGGGCAGAAACTCTTGTGTTTGCAGGAACACAACTTGGCGGAGCAACACCAGCCAATGATGCAACATTAACTATTGGATCTGTTGATGGTAATGGTGGAATTTTAACTTTCACAATAGCAGGAACATCAGTAAACACACAAACATATCCAAATCAAAACACAGGTTCAAACATTGTAGGATCAAATGCTAGTTTTGATGTGGCAATTTCAGGAACTGGTTACACAGTAACTTTAAACACTGCTGGTGACAACTACGGTGTTGGACAAACACTTACAATTCTAGGAACAAGTTTAGGTGGAGCAACACCAACCAATGATGTGTCAATCGCAATTGATACAGTTACAGGCGCAGGTGCCAGTGCAATTGCAACAATTACAGCAACAGGTACAGCGGCATTGGAAGGTACATCAGGATACGCAATAGGAGATCAATTGTTTGTTAGTGGATCTGACTTAGGCGGAGCAACACCAACCAATGATGCATATGTGTCGATTGCAACAGTTAATGGCAATGGCGGAATTACAAGTTTAGCAATCAGTGGAACACGCACAGATGCCAATGTAGATTACACATCAGTAACTTGGAGCACTACAGGCTCAGGAACAGGTGCAGTGATTGACATTAACAGAACAGGTACAACATACACAGCAACATTCACAAACACTGGTGCCTCATTTGCAGGATCAGACACAATTACAGTTTTAGGAACAGCACTGGGTGGATTAACGCCAGCCAATGATGTAACAATCGCAGTTGATACAGTTACAGGAGGTGCAATAGCCACGTACACTGTGACAGGAACAGCAGTGAATACTCAAACATTCACAAATGTAAACAAATCAAACAGAACACCTTCAGGATTATTAATGAACGTGACACTGAATTCAGGTACATACACATTGGCAGTTGCTAATGGTGGTAGCGGACATGCACCAGACCAAGTATTCAAAATATTAGGTACATCGGTTTTTGGATCTTCTCCTACAAATGATTTAACATTCACAATTGCAGGTATAGATGCTGTGTCAACAGGTTCAGTTACTTCTGTATCAGGAGCAACAGGAACAGCAAACACAGGAACAGGTAATGCATTAAATGTTGCAGGCACAAACAGAACTCCAATAGGAGTTGGTGCTCAATTCAGTATCACAAGAACTAATGATACAGATTCATCAACTGCTTACACAGAATGCCAAGTGATTCAAGAAGGTTCAGACTATGGTGTGGGTGATAAAGTTATAATTTCAGGATCAAGTTTAGGCGGAACAACACCAGCCAATGACGTAACTGTTCAAATACAATCAGTATCTTCATTTGGTGGTGCATTATCTAATACACACTCAGGAACAGCAGTTGGAGGAACAGGATTAAGTGTTTATTCATCAGTAACCATTTCAGATCCAGTTTCACAAGCAATTCCATTAAGTTCAACAATTTCTTATTCAGCATTGGCAACAATGAGAGTTAATTTCACAACACCACATGGACTTGTTCCAGGTAATGCATTCTTGGTTGTAATACAATCAGATGACGGTTCAAACAATCACATACTTGCATCAGGACCGTTCTTGGCAACTTCTATTCCATCTACAACAAGTTTAACATATCAAGTGAGATCACCAGGCGCTATTACAGATGCTGGTTGGCAAGGATCGATATATGGTAGACCAGATTCATTCTTTGTACACAGACCATTCGATGGTGGTGTTCAATTAGGAACAGGTGGTCCGGCACACGGTGCTCAAGCAATACGTCAATCTAAAAAATATATTAGATATCAATCAGGTAAAGGTTGTATGTACACAACTGGTGCTCTATTTGCTCCAAGTTATGACATTCTAAACATTACTGCTGATGGAATTAATGCAGGTTCAACAATATCAGTAACAACAGATGATGTTGACCACAACTTACAAGTTGGTGCTGTTGTGAGATTAGTAGGTGTAGCAACATCAGGGTATGATGGACAATACACAATAACGGCAGTTACAAATGAAAGAACATTCACAGTGATTGCACAAATCACTTTGGGAGGAACAACTCCTGAATTTACAGATCAACCACAAGTATCATTGTATCAATGGAATGGTGCAACAGTTAGATCAGGTATATTTGATGATCAAAACGGAATTTTCTGGGAGTATGATGGACAAAACACAAATGCTGTACAAAGAACTGCCACAAGACAATTGGCTGGTACAGTCACAGTTACACCTAATTCAAATGCTGTAACAGGTGTGGGAACAAGATTTAGAGAACAAATTAAAGCAGGTGACAGAGTTGTAGTCAGAGGTATGACACACGTGGTATCAAGTGTTACAGATAACACAACGATGAGTATTACTCCAGATTACAGAGGTGTTAACATATCAGCAGGTGTTAAAATGTGTGCTGTGGTTGATAAAAAAGCAAAACAATCAGAATTTAACAAAGACGTGTTGGACGGAACAGGACCAAGTGGATACAACTGGGACGTGTCTAAAATGCAGATGATTGGGATACAATTTTCATGGTATGGTGCTGGGTTTATTGACTGGATGACTAGAGGTCAAAAAGGTAATTTCATATTTGTTCACAGAATGAGAAACTCAAACGTAAACACAGAAGCATTTATGAGAACAGGTAACCAACCTGTGCGTTATGAAGTAACCAACGAAGGACCAGGTGCAAAATTAATTGAAAATATGGATTCAACACAAACCACACTTACTGTGGAAGATGCTTCATTCTTACCGCAAACAGGTGGTACAGTTTATATTGATAACGAAGTTATAACATTTACAGGTATTACAGGCGACACATTAACAGGATGTACAAGAGCGGCACAACTTACAAACTTTGCGGCAGGTGCCACAAGAAATTATTCAGCAGGTGCGGCGGCGGCTCACTTCAGAAACACTGGAGTTGTGTTGATATCCAACACAGCATCTCCGATCATATCACACTGGGGTTCAGCATATCTAACAGATGGTAATTTTGATGAAGACAGAGGATACCTATTCAGTTACTCAGGTACTGGATTAAATCTATCCACAATTAGACAAACAGTATTCTTAATGAGACTGGCTCCTTCAGTATCCAATGCCTTAACTGGTGATTTGGGAGACAGAGACTTATTGAACAGAGCCCAGTTGCTACTAGATGGTATTGAAATTACTACAGAACCAATCTCAGGTGGTGGTACACAAGGTCAGTTGGTTATTCAGGGAATTATTAACCCACAAAACTATCCAATTGATCCAGCAGATATAGGTTGGACAGGACTGCAAGGAACAGCACAAGGTGGACAACCAAGTTTTGCGGAGATTGCTCCGGGTGGTTCAGTTAACTGGAACGGTGGTGCTAGTACTACACAAGCAACAGCAACCACTCAAGCAGAAATGACATCTACATCCAATCACTGGTTTAACCTAGGTGGTAACAGAGATTATGCTTACTTCTTGGAAGCAGAATGGGAAAACAAAGGACATGTGGTGGGTATGCGTGTTACTTCTGCTCAATTCCCTTCCAACACTGTGGTAACACAGATTCAGAATAATGGATCTTACTATTTTGTGAGATTTTCAAATAGACACACAGGTATATCGGGCGGACAGGCTGTAACTTTTGCATACGGTGGTGATCAACTAAACAGTAACTTCTTGTTCTTTGATCCAACATCATGGGAAGCCGCTGGTGCTGTGAGTGGTACAGAAGTTGACACAGCAACAACAACTGAATTTCCACCAGGATCAACTGTGCAAAGTGTACAGGCTAAAACTGTATTTGGATCAACTGAATATTATAGAGTTGATTTTAACCAATCATTTACTGGCACAATTGCCGCGGCAAGTGACGTATCATTTTCTTTTGGACAACCTCCTTATGCACAACCTGGAGAAACTATTTTCTCTTTCGTTGCACAACCTGGAGAAAGAGCGACATTAGGATTAGACAAAATCAAAGCATTAACCAACACCACTTTGGGTGGTAGAGGTACGTTCCCGAATGGTCCAGACGTGTTGGCCATCAACGTATTTAGAACTGCTGGTACAGGTAATGTATCATCTACAATTACGTTACGTTGGTCTGAAGCACAGGCTTAATGGACCAACAGATCAAACATATATGCGAGACGTGTGGGTGTGAACAACACTGCAAAAAATCGTGTGGAGAATGTCTAGATTGTCCAGACTGTGGTTGTAAGGAATGTATTAACAAAGACTGATAAGATGAATTATAATAGGCTTCGTGTACTGGAAAGAGAAAACCCACACAAAGAACCTGAACGATGTTTTGTTTTACAAAAATTAATTAAAAAACACAATTTAAAAAAAGGCGCTGAACTAGGAGTTAGAAGCGGCGAACTTTATTATTTTTTATTATCTCATTGTCCTGAACTTACCCTGATTGGTGTAGATTTGTACGAAAGTCAACCAAATGGAAGTACTGATCCTCAACGAAAAAGAACATATGATCAACCTCATATGGGGTTTAGTTATGATCACTCACTGTATTACAATTTCATAAAAGAGTTACAAAATGAATTTGGAACAAGAGCTCAATTTATAAAAGATTGGACTTCAAATGCGTCTTTATTAATTGAAGATAATTCATTAGATTTTGTGTTTTTAGATGCTGATCATGGATTTGATGGATGTTCGCAAGATATTGAAAAATGGACACCAAAAGTTAAATCTGGTGGATTTATAACAGGACACGACTTCTGGTTGTCAGGAGTAAAAAAAGCAGTACAAAAATATTTTGGCAACGATTATAAGAAACACCCAGATCACGTCTGGATACATCAAAAAAAATAAATTATTTTTCTTCTATTTTTTGTGAATCGCCAGGAATGATTCTATAATTGTCTTCTGGATCGTCAGCAGTGCTCACTTCAGTGATGCTACCTCGATCAGTTAAACATTGAACTTGATGTGGCATTAGAGGTAAATTTCTCCATGTTTCACCTTCTTTAAGTTCTTTTGTTAACAGAGATGCAGTTTGAGTATCTATCCAACTTAAAAGGAATTTTCCTTCGTTCACAAACCAAGTTTCATCTTTGGTTTTGTGAAAATGCATTGAGAATTTAGCACCTTTGCGTTCAAACACCATGATTTTTCCACAGTACTTGTCATTGGAAGCCCAAATTAATTCGTATCCCCAACCTTTATCTACTTTTCCTTCTTTATTAATCATTTAAATATTGCTCAACTGTTTTATAATTTATTGTAACATTTTTATTTAATTCAGTTAAATCTGCACAGGTGTAAGACTGATATTGTCCTGTGAGTTGTTGAGGCATTGGTATTGTTTGTATTTTGGCATTGTATTTTTTAGCCACAGAATCTGCTACACTTTGAAATGATGTTGCTGTGCCTGTGCCAACATTGTAAATACCGCTTACATCGTGTTGTAGCATTTGACAGTGTACGTTACACACATCATCCACACACACAAAATCTCTAAGATATTGATCACTATTTTCGAATAATTTTATTATGCCACTTTCTTTTGCTTGTTTTGAAAATTTAGTTACTGGAGATGCTTGATCTCCTTTGTGTTCTTCATGATCTCCATACACATTAAAATATCTAAATCCTTGAACTAATATTTTAAATTCTCCCATGGCTTGTTGAACAAATCTATCAAACAAATACTTGCTCCAAGCATAGGGTGATTGAGGATATATTGGTCCGTTTTCTACAAAACTGTTTGTGTTACCATACACACTGGCAGAACTAGAATATTGAAAATTTACTCCCATTGTGTCACACATTTGTAATAATTTTAAACTGTATTCATAGTTTTGATCCATGATTAATTCTACATTTCTTTCTGTTGTAGAACTAATTGCTCCAAGGTGTATTACCCAATCATACATACTGGGATCAGGAAAACTATTCATTGCATATTCAAATTTTGTTACTTCGTGGTTCATACTATCTAGATGTTTGCACAAATTTTTTCCTATAAATCCTTCAGCACCCGTTACACAAATTTTCATATCTTACACCATAGTTTATTAATTGATTCTGATCCTTGTGGCGAAATAGGTTTTAATAATTGATTATTCCAATCAGCAACGAAATTAATATTAATATTAACTCTACATCTTTCATCAGAACAAGTACTTCCGGTGTGTTCCATGTGGCTGGGGAATATTACCATGGAGTTAGCAACACTTGGAACTTTATCGCCATCTTTAAATTCTGTAAAACCATTGTTGGTGTTACAATAAAATATTGCTGTATAACTCAGTGGCACACTTACGTCACAGTGCATGCCGTGAGTCACAATTGTTTCTCTTCCAGGTATATTGTTTGCTTTTACTCTTAAAAAAGTGTGAGGTTGAAGCACAGCAAAAATAGGAAAACACATGTTCCATATTTCAGGACTTGTGGCTATGTTACTGTTTTCGTGAAATTTATGCACAAACTGTATTTGATATTTTTCTTCTGTATTGGATTGATGTGAATGTACAACATGGTTTTGATAAAACCAAGGAAATTTATCACTCATGATTATATCCGTTAACTGTTTAAAATGTTCATCACTTAAAACATTTTTTAATGTTATTTTGTTATTTTTTATCTGTTGTTCCATTAACTTTGTTTAATAAATTTGTTGTTGAAAAACCTTTGACAGTTGGAAAAATTTTCACATCTGCCATTTCATTACCTACAGTGGTTTCCACACTGTAATCTCCACCTTTAACTATAACATCAGGTGTATATTTTTTAATTGATTCTAGTGGTGTATCTTCATTGAACACAACAACCTGATCTACCCAAGGCAACTCCATTAATTGTTGTTGTCTTGCTGACATACTATTGTAAGGACGGTCATTGCCTTTTAGTCTTTTAACACTATCATCTGAATTAATACCTACAATCAATTTGTCTCCTTGATTTTTGGCAAATTTTAATAATTCTAAATGTCCTTGATGTAAAATATCAAAAACTCCATTAGTCCAAACTATTGTGTCTTCTATATCACTAATCTTAACAACAGTGACGCCTCTGTGTTGTACAACACTACTTGCACCTTTTAAAGCAAGAGAACAAGCATCTGTCATACTATGTCCTTGTTCAACATATTTTACAATAATTGCTAACACTGTATCTCCTGCACCACTGACGTCTGCCAATTCAACAGCGTCACCAGTGATGTGTTTGTATTCATTATTGCCAACAACATGAATGCCGTTGCCTCCATCAGTTACAACCAACCAATTCCAATTGAATTGAGTTCTGTATTGATCAGCATTTTCAGGATTAAATTTTCCAAACCATTGTTCATACTCTTTCATATTAGGCTTAACCAGATATGCATCTTTATAGCAGTCAGGATTTTGTTTGGGATCTACATAAACTCTTTTTACCAAATGAACAATATCACTCACAAGGGTGTTAGTAATTACACCTTTGTTGTAATCACTCACTAAAACAACATCATCCTTTTGTAAATTTTTTAATAAATTTTGTTTGGGCTGAGATTCGGTGTATGGTTCTTCACGATCCAGTCTTAATAGGTGCTGTCCGTCTGGTCCAATCATACGTGTTTTCACAGTGCTGGTTACAGCATCATTACTGATGTATGATGTGATATTGTTTTTAAGCAGTATTTCTTGTATTCTGTGACCTGGGGCATCGTTGCCCACCGAACTGTAAAGATGTGTGTCTACGCCGAGATTTGATAGGTTTAAAGCGAGATTTCCTGCTCCTCCTATGTTGTAATTTCGAGAGTTTTCTTTCAGTACAAGAGTGGATGCTTCTGGAGATACTTTGGTACAATCACCCTGTACCCAAACGTCCAACATTACATCTCCAATTATTTTCATTTGATCAATTTTAACATTTTAAACACAGTATCCAATTTAATTTGATTCGTTTTATTTTGGAATGTTTTACGTAATCCTTGGTGTAATGGCTTGGGCCAGTTACCAAAAGTTACCCATGCATATCCATCATGTTCTGTGTTTAATATTGGAATAAATTCTTTTTCTACCACACACAAATAAGTATGATACAAAAAATTTTCATCATTGCTGACGAATGTTTCCATTGGAATAGTTTTTTTAATTGATTGTTCGCCTATTTCTTCTTTAATTTCTCTTTGAAGACCGTCCCATAAATTTTTATCTGAAGTTGTAGTACCACCGACCAATCCCCAAACATTATTTTGTTTACTTTGAGTTCTGTGTAGTAATAAAAATCTTTTTGTATCTAGTGTATAGAAGAGTGCTCCACACCCTACAATTTTACTGTTCATACAATTAATTATGTGACTAAGAGATCTTCCAAGTGCCTTTACGATATTCACCTTCGAAAGACAACAACCATTCTGTACCATTCCATTTATACTGTACACCAGTGTTTAAATTGGTAACAAATGATTCTGTGAAATTGGCAACGGTGCTAGGATTAGCACTGGCATCAAAAATGACTTGCCAATTTGTTCCGTTCCATTCCACAATGTCATTGGCTCCTGCAACTAAATCTATATTGCTGTCACCTTTCCATGCATCTGCTCCGTCTTCGTTGTTGGAATCGCCAATGCCTTTCAATAATAGTAATCTTTTACCATTTTGTTTCACACTGGATGGATCAAACGATGCAGGATCAACAATAAAATCTACTGAACCACTGGTCGTAACTGGTCCAACAATAACAGTGTCAGTTGGAATTGTGTCTTCATCCCAATCAATTAAAAGTTGGTGTGGATTTGCTTCATTCACTGCCACAGTACCAACCACTTGAGCATCAATACCTTGTCTATTTAAATAAATTTTGCTCAATCCATTTTTATAGTTTGGTATGGTTAACACATTGCCTGTCCATACTTCTCCACCTATAACACCTTTAGTTATAATTTGAGCAACACTGTTCAACACATATATGTCAACATTGATACCTGTTGTGCCTTGCACAGAATCTGTATCTTTTCTTATTGCTCGTCCTTTATCATCTAACTTGATGCTGTTTTCATATCCATCTTGATATGCTTTTAATTCAGGCATTGTTTGACTTAGATCTATATTACCTGATTGTTCGTTAAAAATACTTGTAATAATATGAGTAATCACTCCTAATTTTTTTACTTTTGTTGGTGGTGATATGAATATTGGTGTCGTGAATCCCAGTGTGGCAACATCAACTTCTGATTCTGTACCTAATGGAATTGTTCTTGATGAAAAATTAATATTTGACAATTCGACAACACTTAAACTGGTCCAGTCAATATAGTTGTCTGTGGTTTGAATTTCAAGTGATGGATTAAACAACATCATTATTTGTTCCATTATTTGTAACTTTTGTTCTGTGTTTGATGTCCAAATATCTGCATTCATTGTTAATGTGTAAGGCGTTGGCATCAATCTTTCAACAGTGACATTTTTGCCTTGTGTGTTTAGATATTCATTATTGTTGGCATCGTATGCTCTTTCTCTAACGTGTACTTTAGAAATAAAAGATGCATCTGCTAATCTGTTTCTATCCATTTCTAATCCAGTAACATATATTCCCATTCTTGGCACTGAAGGTAATTTGTTTTCTGAATTATCTCTTATGATATGTCCAACTTGTCTGCTGATATCTCCGTACATAACCGGTATAGTTTTTAATCCATCACTACCGTCTTTGTAAGAAAAATTACTCAGTAATCTAATAATTTGAGTAATGTATCTTCTAATCTGTCCGTCGTAAAAATGTTGCATTAACTATCCGCCTTTGGTTTCAGTGCTGTAGATAAACTTTGTCTTTCAGTTACTGATTCACCAGCAATTGTTGAAGTTTTAGTATTATTAACAAATGTTCCTTTTTGAGTACTTCTTGTGTCAGTGTTAGTTAGTGTCATACGCACATTGTCTTCCATTTTCACCCAACGTCCGCCATCGCTTCTAAATAATCTATTAGGTAAGAAATCTGTGCGTAAAAAATAATCTCCTTTGTCTGACTGTGCTGGAAAACTTATACCAAAGCCAAACTGTTCACCATTGGGTGCAATTCCATCTCCTAACAAATATCCATTGTAACCTTCTTTAGACGGAGTTTGGGTTACCCTGTCTGCTAAAGTATTTTGTGTTGATGTGTCCAATGTCGATGTATCAGTTGTGACTAATTCTGGTTTTCCTTGACTATCTACTTGTAAAGTATAAAAATGTGCTATGTCGTATCCTGACTTGGGTGCATCTGCTTCTGCTTGTTGAATCACAGCATTATTAATTTGCATTTCTTGTTCATATGTAGACAGTACGTCTCTTAATGTTTGTCCTGTACCTGCTCCTGCATCCTTGTCTAATATCTCTTTAAATTCTTGTGAGTCGTATATCTGTTTTAATTTAACTCTGTAAAGGTGTGGATACCAAGTTTGACTAAATCCTTCTGCCGCTCTACTAATATCTTCCACAACATAAAATCTTTTAAGTGCTACATTGAAATCATTCAGTGCATATTCGTCTTTCAGATGAGGTAATTCAAACACATCACCCGGCATAACTTTTCTGCCCAATGTTTTAACACTGCTGGTGATAGGAATTGTCATAAACAATGTGTCGTTTTGTAAGAACAATCCAAATTGACTCATGTCAAAGTCAATATCTTGCACATTGTATATGCCTCTTAAACTGTACACATCTGTGTCGTATTTTCTGTCTCTATTTTCTAGAAATAACATATCTTGTATGTTGGTTTCTTTCACAGCATTGTATCTTGGCTGGCTTGGAGTGGCATCTGCTTCGTCTGTATTCTTAGGTCCTAGGTATTTGTGTACAAAAACATCGGTACCGCCCACAGTGAACATTTCCACCACGGTGTTGTCTAAGAATGTGTAGTCATTTCCCTTTTCTGGTTTATAAAGACTTAATCTTGGCATATACATATATTTATCGGACGATAAATATGTATAAGGAAAACTGTATGAGCGATTTAACAACACAGAAACAAGAAGTATATGACTATGTTTATACCAGCCTAGGTGGCGGTATGGTAGACGTAGAATTAGACCCTAATCACTACGAAACAGCCCTAACAGATGCATTAGATAGATTCCGTCAAAGATCGGACAACTCTGTGGAAGAAAGTTACATGTTTTTGCCTCTAGTACAGGATCAAAACGATTACACACTTCCAAATGAAGTGATAGAAGTAAGACAAATCTACAGAAGATCGATAGGCTCAAGATCAGGTGGAGGCGATGGTGGTACATTGTTCGAACCATTCAACCTAGCATACACAAACACTTATCTATTAGCAAGTTCCAACATGGGCGGTGTTGCAACTTATGATATGTTTGCTCAATACCAAGAATTAGTAGGAAGAATGTTTGGTTCTTTTATAGAATTTAAATGGAACACAACAACCAAAAAATTAACGATACTTCAAAGACCAAGACAAGGCGAAGAAGTGTTATTAGAGGCTTACAATTACAGACCAGATTCGGAATTGCTTAAAGATTATTTGGCAAAAAAATGGTTAAAAGATTACACACTTGCAAAATGTAAGTATATGCTGGGTGAAGCAAGAAGTAAATTTAACACAATAGCAGGTCCACAAGGCGGAACATCACTGAATGGTGATGCTTTAAAACAAGAAGCCATAGCAGAAATGGAAAGACTTGAAATAGAAGTTAAAACACAAACTAGCGGTGGTCAAGGATATTCATTCGCAATTGGTTAAGTCTTAGTTGACAATTTACTAAACATATAGTAATATACACTATATGAAACATCATCTTACTCCTTTATTTTCGGTACCGTTATATCAAACAGTTTTGGATCCCTTAGATCCTATTGAAGAATCATGGATTAAAAATTTAGAATTTCCTTCACAAAGTGTTGGGCTGTACAAAGCAGAAAACGAAGAACCAAAAAATGCAGGAATGCAAGTGTTGAATCAACCTCAATTAAAAAATCTTAGACAACAGATATTAAAAGTGATGAAACATTTTGTTAGCGATGTATTAGATATTGAACAAGATTTTGAACTGACAACAAGTTGGGTAAACAAAAATGGAAAAGGTGATCATATTATTCAACATTCACACCCAAATGCAATGATCAGTGGAGTGTATTATGTTGAAAGTGATGACACATCTGCTCCGATCATATTTAACAAGCCTTATTTTTACACAAATCTTTTTCACGACACAGTCAAACCAACTTTTAAAAATAAAAATAATAATCAATTCAATTTAGACTATTACGGTTTAAAGCCTAAAAAAAATGATCTGTATATGTTTCCATCTTGGTTGGAACACACAGTGCCGCCGCAAGATGCAGACAAAGATAGATTAAGTCTAGCATTTAATTTCTTTGTTAAAGGCAAGGTAGGAGTAGGAACAACACAATTACAATTATGATTATAGGAATATGCGGACTGATAGGTTCAGGCAAAGATACCATCGCTGATTTTTTAGTAAAAGAAAAGAACTTTCAAAAATTATCATTTGCTGACAAATTAAAAGACAGTGTGGCTGAAATGTTTGATTGGGATAGACAACTGTTGGACGGAAAAACAGATGAAAGTAGAGCATGGCGTGAAAAATCTGATGAATTTTGGAGCAAAGAAATGGGTAAAGATATTACTCCCAGACATGTGCTTCAAGTGTTTGGCACAGAATGTATGCGTGATGGGTTTTATAATGGTGTGTGGGTAAGTTTAGCAAAAAAGAAAGTTTTAGATAATCCAAACATCAACTGGGTAATACCCGATGTGCGTTTTGAAAATGAAGCCACAATGATTAAAGAAATTAACGGAGAAGTATGGTGGGTAAAAAGAGGACAACTGCCATTATGGTTTAAAATGTATCAGGACATTGGAAAAGAACCCAAAGATGTACATCCTTCTGAATGGGCATGGGCAAACACAAATTTTAATACAGAATTATCTAATAATGGCACCATTGCTGAACTTAAAAATCAGGTACAAGATCGCCTTGTTGCCAACGGATTCCTTCAAGGTGCAACGATCTCTGGCAGTTAGCACACACTGTTTTTAAATTATTAAACTTACAATTATTAAGATTACTGTCCACATGAAACACGTTAAATTGTTGTTTATACTTGCTGGAGTGTCCACATTTATCACACTTTGTTTTAGTTCTATATCCAGCAATATACCATTTGGGTTGATAACCGCTGGGTCCTCCATGCTTCAAACACATCTCACATTGCTTTCTATAATAAGTCTTATTGCCTTTTTTATAGTTCACAGCACAAGGTCTTTGGTTACATTTAGTGCATAATGGTCTCATACGAATGTATTTACCTGCCCTTTTTAACCCCTTTTTTAATAACACTTAATACGGCTTGATTTGACACATTGTCATAAATACTAGCAATATAAAGTTTTACACTTTAATAGGAGATAAAAAGATGGCATTAGTTTCACCAGGAGTACAAGTTAGTGTAATAGACGAAAGTTTCTACACACCAGCAGAACCGGGCACAGTCCCTATGATTTTCGTTGCTTCGGCAACAGACAAAACAAGCAGTTCCGGAACAGGAATAGCACAAGGTACAACAGCCGCTAACGCAGGCAAAGTGTACTTGATGACTTCTCAAAGAGAATTAGCAGAAACATTTGGTGATCCAATATTTAAAACAGATGCCAATAATAATCCTATCAATGGTGGTGAAACAAACGAATACGGATTACAAGCGGCTTACAGTTATTTAGGTGTTGCCAACAGAGCATACGTTGTGAGAGCAGATGTTGATCTAGGTCAATTAGAAGCAACAGCAACAGCACCAGCGGCAAATCCAGAATCTGGAACTTATTGGTTTGACACAGCAGTTTCAAAATTTGGAATATTTGAATGGAATAGTGCTTCAGCATCAACAACAGGTGGACAAACTTTTAGCAACAAAATTCCTCACGTAATTACAAGTGCAACACTTTTAAATGCAGGTGTTCCAAAAACTTCATTTGGACAAGCAGGTGATTATGCAATCGTGGCAACAACAGATGCCAACGAAATGTTTTACAAAAAATACGATGGTAGTTGGGTAGGCGTAGGTTCAACGGCTTGGGTTGCATCAAATCCAACTGTGTTAGGATCAACAGCAACAGCAGGTTACACAGGAACTATTGGTTCAGGAACAACTTTCACAATCACTATTAACGGTGGTGCAACAACAATCACAACATCAGGTACAACAGCAACAGCAGTGGCTTCAGATATTTCAGGTGCAGGTGTTTCAGGTTTATCAGCAAGAGTAGTAGGCGGAATATTAGCAATCTATTATGATGGATCTAATGACCAAGACATTCAACTTGGATCAGGTACATTAGACATAGCAATAGGTTTAGGTATTGCAACAGGAACATATTACGTTCCAAAACTAACAACTGCCCCACACACTTCTGTACCAGCATACAAAACTGGTGACGCAGAATCAAGACCAACAGGTTCTTTATGGGTTAAAACAACAACACCTAACTCAGGTGCGAAATGGTCAGTTAAAAAATTCAACGGTACAACAAAGTTATGGGAAGACATAACAGCACCAATTTATTCAGATGCCGAAACAGCTCTATACAATCTAGATAGAACAGGTGGTGGAGTAAATCTTGCTGTAGGCAATTTATACATTGACCATTACACTGGAACAAATGCTCTAGAGCAAACAATTTTTAGAAGAGAATCTACAGGTTCAACAAAAATCACAGGTACAGCAATCACATCAGGTATCACAGCAGGTAGCAAAACATTTACTATTGCTGAATCAATTGTAGGACAACTAGCATTGAACTCAGCAGTAACAGTTAGTGTAACTCCAACAGGAGCGGCAACTGATGCTGATTTAATAGCAGGTGCTATTAACGGTTCAGGATTCACAAACATTGTGGCAAGTGTTGATTCACAGAACAGAGTTTCAATCGAACACAACGACGGTGGAGAATTTGACATTGTTGACACAAGCGGTACTTTGGGTGAAGCAGGTTTCACTGGTTACAACTATGTTACCAAGGCAGGTACAGCAAACTTGTACACAACAAGCACTGGATTCAGAGCAAGTAACTGGAAAATTTTATCATACACAGCAAGTGCCACAGCAGTTACAACAACTGCGGCAAATGGACAATTATGGTACTCATCAATTGTTGATGAAGTAGACATAATGTATCACAACGGTACAGACTGGAAAGGTTACTCAGCAGTATCAAGTTCAGATCCAGCAGGTCCACAAGTTAAATCAACTGCTCCAACTACACAATCAGATGGAACAGCACTTGTTGAAGGCGACTTATGGATTTCAACAGCAGACTTAGAAAATTATCCAACAATTTACAAATGGAATGCAACTTCGTTAAAATGGATTCTAGTTGACAAAACAGATCAAACAACAGAAAATGGAATTCTATTTGCTGATGCTAGATACGGTACAACAGGTGGTACGGCAACAGTTGCACCAACAGGTACTATTGTAGAATTATTAGCAAGTGACTTCTTAGACACTGATGCTCCAGATCCAGCACTATATCCAAAAGGTATGTTGTTATGGAACACAAGACGTTCAGGTTTCAATGTTAAGAAATTTACAAGAAATTATGTTGATGTTACAGCAAACAACACAAGAGGTTCAGACAGCGGCAGTTCAATGGCGGCTTACTATCCACACAGATGGACAACTGAATCGGCTAACCAAGTAGATGGTTCAGGATCATTTGGTAGAATAGCACAGAAAAAAGTTGTTGTACAATCATTACAAGCAATGTTAAATTCTAATCAAGAAATCAGAGATGATGAGTCTAGATTGTTTAACATTATGGCAACACCAGGTTATCCAGAATTGATTGGCGAAATGATTTCGTTAAACAATGACAGAGGCTTGTCAGCATTTATAGTTGGTGACTCACCAATGAGATTAACACCAGATGCAACAAGTTTACAAAATTGGGCATCAAATGTTAACCTAGCAGTGGAAGACAATGATAACGGACTTGTAAGCACAGACGAATATCTTGGAGTATTTTATCCATCAGGATTCACAAGTGATAACTTTGGAAACAATATAGTTGTTCCATCAAGTCACATGATGTTAAGAACTATTGCTTTAAGTGATCAAGTTTCTTTTCCATGGTTTGCTCCAGCAGGTACAAGACGTGGCGGAATCACAAACGCAAGTTCAACAGGTTACATTAGCAACGAAGGCGAATTTGTTTCAACAGCATTAAATGAAGGACAAAGAGATACATTGTATTCAAACAATGTTAACCCAATTACTTTCATAACAGGTGCTGGTTTAGTCAACTACGGACAAAAAACAAGATTTGCTGGAAGTTCTGCATTAGACAGAATTAACGTTGCTAGATTAGTAATTTACATGAGAAGTCAGTTAAACAAATTAGCGAGACCTTATGTTTTTGAGCCAAATGATAAAATTACAAGAGATGAAATCAAAGCTCAAGCAGAAAGTTTATTACTTGAACTAGTTGGTAACAGAGCGATTTATGACTTCTTGGTTGTGTGTGACGAATCAAACAACACACCTACTAGGATAGACAGAAACGAGTTGTACTTAGATATTGCTATTGAACCAGTCAAAGCAGTAGAGTTCATCTACGTACCATTAAGATTGAAAAATACTGGCGAAATAGCAGGATTATAATAGATAAATATTATAGGAGAAACAAATGAGTATATCTACACTATCAAAAATTACAGTACCTTTAGACAGTAACCAATCTGCTTCTAACCAAGGTCTGTTAATGCCAAAGTTACAGTATCGTTTTAGAGTATCACTAGAAAACTTTGGTGTATCTACACCAACTACTGAACTAACAAAGCAAGTTGTAGATATTACAAGACCTAATTTAAGTTTCGAAACAACTACTGTTGACGTGTATAACTCTAAAGTTTATCTAGCAGGTAAACACACATGGGAAACTGTTACACTTACATTAAGAGAAGATGTTAGCAACAACGTACAAAAACTTGTTGGCGAGCAACTACAGAAACAATTTGACTTCTTTGAAATGAGTGCGGCGGCATCAGGTGCTGATTACAAATTTGTTACTAGAATTGAAATATTAGATGGTGGTAACGGAGCAAACACTCCAAACACATTAGAAACATTTGAATTATACGGTTGCTATATTGAATCAGCAAACTATAATCAATTATCGTACAGTACAAGTGAACCAGTTACTGTAACGTTAGCATTAAGATACGACAATGCTATCCAAACTCCTCAAGGTTCGGGTGTAGGAACTGCTGTAGGCAGAACTGTAAACACTTTGATTACGGGTGGCGGAGCGTAATTTTCGTAAGCATTTATAAATTTAAAGTATCGAAAAGGGGACTTTTTAAGTCCCTTTTTTGGTTTTTAACACATCACTTTTTACAGCACATAAATACTGTACATGGCAAATTTACTCAAAGGTTTTTTAGACAATGTTCTTAAAGGAACACTCAATCCTAAAGGAAATCTAGCAGATTTCAGCCATGCTTCTAGACTGTATGTAGATGACAGTTTTAGATTAGCACCCAAGCAAAAATTTTTATACCATGTGGTTTTTAATATCAACCCAAAAGCGGCAATCACAGATCCGCCATTAAGTAATCATCAACGAGAATTGAACATGCTGGTGAAGGCGGTAGACTTACCACAATACACTGTGGATATGATTACTGCACAACAATACAACATAAAAAGAAAAATACAAACAAAAATTTCATATGATCCAATTAACATCACTTTTCATGACGACAACTATGGAGTAACAACTGCATTGTGGGAAACATATTATAGATACTATTTCAATGATGGAAATTATGCCAGTAAAGATACCCAAGGAAATCAATCCACTAGCACAGACAGAGCTTACAGTAAATCAAATGTATTAAAAGAGAAAAAAAATACCAAAAATAGATTTGGGTTAGATTCGGATGCTAATATTCCATTTTTTACAAGTATTCAAATTTATCAAATGGCAAGAAAAACTTACACTTGTTACACATTAGTAAATCCAATTATACAGAGATGGCAACACGATTCGATGAACAATCAAGAATCAGCACCAGTACAAAATCAGATGTCGGTTGAATATGAAGCAGTATTTTATTCTAGAGGTAAAGTACAAGCCAACGGTGCTCCTGCTGGCTTTGGAAAAGAACACTATGACAAAACTCCATCGCCTAACAGTTTATCAGGAGGAGGATCTACAAGTTTACTTGGAACTGGTGGCGTATTATCAGGATTGTTTGGAGCCAACGATGGCCCATACACATACATTGGTAGTCAACTAGGAGGAGGCAGACAAGGAATAACTCTTGGTTCAATAATTAGAACAGCCAATAGATTAAAAAATGCAAAAAAATTATCTAAAGAAGGATTACGTCAAGAAGGATTCAACATCTTAACAGGAGCAATAGGCAGAATAGGAAATACTGCTGACCAGGCTTATGGTGTGCCAAATACTTTTATAGGCAGAAGTGCTTCTAATATAGGTGCAGGCTTTAAGGCTATAACAAAAGCAGTAATAAGGAAATAAATGTCAAACATACCAAAACAAAACAATGATAGTGGTGCACCAGTAAAAGAATTTTTCAATGAATATTTCAATGACACTGTTGCTTTCCCTAGCAACGATGTTGATGCTGTTGTGGGTTATTTTGAATCAAGAGGCTTTGATAGAACTGCCAGCATATCTACAGCAACAGTGATATTACAACAAGCAAAAATAGACGGTGTTAAAGTTTTTGAATTAATAGATACTCTACAAGGTATGGACAAAGTACAATTAAGTTATATTGTTACTGAAATTTTAAATCATAACAGATCAAATACATCATCACTTGGTTATAAAGTTAAAACTGAAAACAGTCTTTCAGAAAAACGTAACATAGTAGTATAGTCCAATGGCGAAGTTCGCTCAAGGTAGATATCAAATAAAAAATCCAGACAAATATATTGGGGGACGAACTCCTTTATATAGAAGCAGTTGGGAATTTGCTTTTATGAAGTTTTGTGACGAAAGTCCTAGCATACAAAAATGGGCTAATGAATCTATAAGGATTCCTTACAAACATCCTATGACAGGAAAGTTTACTATATATGTTCCAGATTTTTTTATTGCCTACACAGACAAAAACGGAAGACCTCATGCAGAAGTAATAGAAATTAAACCTGAGAATCAAACATTAGTAGAAAAAGTTGGAAAGAACAGATACAATCAAGCACAATTGATTATCAATAAAGCCAAATGGAGCAGTGCTCAAATGTGGTGTAAGAACAAAGGATTCCGTTTCAGAGTGATCAACGAAAAAGATATCTTCCATGGCGGTAAAAGGTGAGTGTTCGTAAAATAAAAGAATGGGCGTGGCCCTTCATTAAAAACTTCCGTACTTACATAGACATTGGTGCTCTCGACGGTGACACATCTGCTCCATTTGTAAAAGATTTCAAAAAAGTGATAGCATTCGAACCCAGTCCTTTAACATTTCCAAAAATTCCAGACACAGTTGAAAAATACAATGTTGCTTTAGGCAATCAACATGAGATAAAAACACTTAAAATTCCTGGCGGAACTGGAAATCCTGTTCATGGTAGTCTTGTAAGATATGGTAAAGGTATCATCGAACACGAAGTTTCTGTAAAATGTTTAGACGATTACAATTTTGAAGACGTGGATTTTATAAAAATAGATGTGGAATGGTATGAATTAAAAGCATGTCAAGGTGCGGAAAACACAATTAAAAAATATATGCCTACCATAATGTTTGAAAACAAAAGAAATGAAGCAGATAACTGTATGAGATATTTGCAAACACTGGGATATCAAATCAAAAAGTACAAGTCAGAGACCATAGCCTACACTAAATAAAAATACATATATTATGACCAAAAAATTAGAAGAACTGCTCAACCTTCCAGAATCACAAGAGATAGTGAAAGAAGAACAAGAAAAAGCACAGGCAGAAGATAAAAAAACAGAAAAGAAAAGCAAAAGTATTGAACAACAACAAACCACAATGCGAGACATTGCCGAGTTTGACAAAATTGCGGCGGCATTACCAAAAGTTGATGGCTTAGGAGAATTAGGAGATTCAGAACTGGATGATGTTGGCACACGTGCTATCACTGCCTATGAAGATCTCATGGATTTGGGTATGAATGTGGAGAGTAGATATTCTGCTCGTATATTTGAAGTGGCAGGCAATATGTTAAAGACCACATTGGATGCCAAGGTAGCGAAAATAGATAAAAAATTAAAAATGGTTGATTTACAACTTAAAAAACAAAAACAAGACCAAAAACAGGGCGATTCCGATGCAAATGTGGTACAAGGAGAAGGATATGTAATATCTGATCGCAATAGTTTATTGGAGAAACTTAAAAACATGGATAAATACAACGATGACAAGTAAATTACAACAGTACCTAGCAGAAAGCACAAAAACATACCCTTTTAAAATAGGTGTAGCAGGCGATTTGCCAGAAGGTTTCGCTGACCATTTAGAATCAGCATTAGAAAAATTTGTAGTTGTTAAAATGAGCAACGGCAAAAAAACTCCAATACAACAAAGACCATTGGATTTTCCTGCTCTTGAAAATGAAAGAACAACATACTTTGACACAGAATTACAATACCCAACAACACCACAAGTTTTACAACAGTTTATTAAAACTTACTGTAACATGCCAGAAAGTCATATCATAGTAAGAAATCCTAATGAGCCACAAGAAGCATATCAAGAAGAAAAATCAGATGCACCTTACGAAGCAAAATTAAACAGTGCATATGAAGATAGCAAAGACGAACAAAAAACAGTGGGCAATTCGAGAGTTATGGATTTATTAAAAGAATTAGAAAAAGCACGTAAAGAAAGAAATGCACCAGACGCCGCAGGCGAAATTAAAGCACCAAAAGATGGTGGAGCAACTGAAAATGCAGGCGACAGCAAAAACAAAATGTCACCTATTTCAGGCAAGTCGAAAGGTAAATAGTAGCATGGACATAAGAGATTTTTTAACAAAAATAGATGCTATTCAAAGCAAAGAGCAAATGAAAGAAGATGTAAAAAAAATACATCTTAACGAAGCATCACAAGTAATGTTGTATGGAGATACTCCAGAAGACATGAATGCTATTGCACAAATTTTTAAAAACGCAGGAGTAACTCCTCCAGCACCAGTTGAAGGTCCAACACCAGAACCAGAACCAGAAGCAGAAGCAGAAGTAAAAGCAGTTGAAGAAGTTCCTGGAAAAGCATCAACAACACCTGAGCCAGAGTATAAAGATACTCAATACATGACAAAAGATTTATCAGGCGGTATAAACAAGATCAAAAAAACATATCCTAAAGTTGCTGGTGGAGATAATCCAATGGCTCCAGTACAAAAAACTGAAGAAGAAGTACAATCATCTATCAAAGAAACTCTACTTCAAGCATACCAAGACTTTAAGAAAAACGCATAGTCAAAAAGCAATTCTCCATCAATTTTCAGCATAAGTATTGTATATGAGTAATAAAAGTTTAGATGGTGTCCTTACCAAAAAAGCACACACAAGAGAAAAATTTACAGAAGAACAAATAGCAGATTTAGTGCATTGTTCAGATCCTAAAAAAGGATACGACTATTTTGCAAAAAAATTTTTTTTTATACAACACCCTGTGAGAGGTAAATGTGTTTTTGAACCATTTGGATATCAAACAAAATTGTTGTCCAGTTATCATGATTTTAGATTTAACATAAACATGCTACCAAGACAGAGTGGTAAAACAACCACAGCCGCTTGTTATCTTTTATGGTATGCAATGTTCCATCCGGATCAAACAATACTAATTGCGGCACACAAATACACAGGTGCTCAAGAGATTATGCAACGTATTAGATACGGATATGAATTGTGTCCTGATTATATTAGAGCTGGTGTAACAAACTACAACAAAGGATCTATGGAATTTGAAAATGGATCAAGAATTGTATCCGCAACCACAACAGGAAACACTGGTAGAGGTATGTCAATATCTTTACTGTATTGTGATGAGTTTGCATTTGTTAACCCCGGCATAGCACAAGAGTTTTGGACATCTATATCACCCACACTGGCAACGGGTGGACGTGCAATTATCACATCAACACCAAACTCAGATGAAGATGTGTTTGCAACAATTTGGCGTGAAAGTCAAAACAAATTTGATGAGCATGGTAACGAACAAGAATTAGGAATCAATGGATTTCATGGATACACAGCATCATGGGACGAACATCCAGACAGAGATGAAGAATGGAAAAAAGAAGAATTAGGACGTATTGGTGAAGAAAGATTCAGACGTGAATATGGTTGTGAATTTTTGGTTTTTGACGAAACACTAGTAAACAGTCTTGTGTTGACCACATTGGAAGGAAAAGAACCCACACTCAATATGGGACAAACACGCTGGTATAAAAAATTAGACGCTCATGCAACTTATGTGGTGGCACTGGATCCAGCAATGGGAACAGGTGGCGACAATGCCGCAATTGAAGTGTTTGAATTGCCTTCATACACACAGGTAGCAGAATGGAAACACAACACAACTCCTATTCCACAACAAATAAGAATCATGCGTGATATTTGCAATCACATAAAAGATGAAACAAAATCATCAGGCTCAAACATTTATTGGAGCGTGGAAAACAACTCAATAGGCGAATCTGCACTGTTGGTTATAAATGATTTTGGAGAAGATTCTATCCCTGGATTGTTTGTTTCAGAGCCTATTAGAAAAGGTCACATAAGAAAGTTTAGAAAAGGATTTAATACCACACACAAAACAAAAATTACTGCATGTTCTAGATTAAAGAACATGATTGAAAAAGAAAAATTGAAAATATACAGTAAACCTTTGATAAGTGAATTGAAGAGTTTTATTGCTTCGGGTTCATCATTCAAAGCAAAATCAGGACAAACAGATGATCTGGTCAGTGCTACTTTGTTGATTATGCGTATAATCAGTGTGTTAAAAGATTGGGATCCAAAAATCTATGCATCATTCAGTCAAGCAGACGAAGATACAGCAGACAGAGTCATGCCAATGCCTATATTTGTAAGCCACTAACAGATAAATATATTATATGAACTTAAATGTTATAGCAAAAGACCTTTTTAACAAGATCAGAGGACAATTTCCACAGGTTACATTGGGAAATTCAAATGGACAAGCAACCACTGAGCCCACTGAAGCAAGGTTCTTTGACTTTGATTTCAAAGAGAGCGGAAACACCCTAGGAAAGGTAAGTATTAGTATTAGTGAGGAAGATGGGCTGGTTGTAATGCACAGCAAAGACTTTGTTGAACAGTCAGATGAGCCATTAAAACACGGTTGGTACAACTTTTTAAAAGAATTAAGAAGTTTTGCTAAAGCAAGAGTGCTTGGGTTTGATACAAGAGATATCACAAAAAGTAATCTTGAAAAAAGAGACTATGATTTTTTAGGACAAGGTAAAGAGGTAGAAACAGTGAGCGAATCAAATTTATACGGTACAACAAAAACAAGTTTTCAAACAGTTGGTGAAGCAAGACTAGTAATCAAACATTCAGCACCTGTGAATCCAGCAGTAGCAGGCGGACGTACTCACAGAATAGAATCTCTTTTTATAGAAAGCAACGCAGGCGAAAGATTCAAATATCCAATCAAACATTTGAACGGTGCTAGAGCAATGGCTCGTCACGTATCAGAAGGTGGAAATCCATTTGATGACTTTGGTAAACACATTTCAGAAATGAGTGCAGAGTTAAATCAATTAAGAAAATTCAAAACATACATGAACAGATCAAATGTTATGGCAGAAGGCTTAAAACAATATCAATCTGTTGTGGATGAAAGAATTGAAGAAATTAAATCAAGTTGTTTAAAATTACAAAAACAAAACAACTATAAAGAAACTTTTGAAAGTTATAGCAAATCAGAATTAGCAGAAGTTCCAGAAGATGTTAAAAAATCTTGGATTGATGAATTAACTATTAAAACATTTAACGAAGAATTACAAGATGTATTTCCTTACATCTATAAATTGGTTTCAGAAAGAACAGCAATAGAAGAATTAGGACCAACATCATTTGAAGCACATGGATACCAAGGTGGTGTTGAACCAAGAACTTTAAAGTACGATCTAGTTGGTGACTTTGATCCTGAAAATCCAATTAGTGATATGGAAATAGACAATGTTCAAAATTTATTATCCAAAGCAGGTATTTCAGCAGATGTACAATCTGATCCATCAAACTTTCAAGGTGTAGTTGTACACACAGATAATAATCCAGAAGAAATAGAAAAAGTATTGGGTGGTATGATTGAAACTGTGGATAACTTTCATGAGTTTGAATCAGCAATGGACGATATTGTAAGAGAAGATAACGGATTGTTTTCACAAGATGCAGACGAACAAAATTTAGCACTAGAAAAATTAAACACACTAATGGCAAAACATTTTCCTGTAGGTGTTAATGGTACAAACGGAATTGAAAGTCTAGCAGGTATAATTGATGATCAAGAATTAAATGCTGAAATTGAAAAAGCGGCAAATGAAGATTCAGATGCTTGTATGCGTCCAATGATAATGGATTATATTTCACAAAAAGATCCTACACTGGTTTCAAAAATTGAAACAGGCGACATGAACAATGAGCCTAAAGAAGAAGAGGACGTTGCAGAAGGTCATTATCCACATATGAAAAGTTTTGATAAACTTTATGGCATAAAGGATGTACAACAATACAAAGCCATGGCGGATGATGCACAATCAATGGACATGGAAGAATTCAAGGACACATACAACAGTACGATTGATATGGCTGGAGATTTTTATCAAGATCATCAAAAAAATGAAGCAATAACATTTGAAGACATTAAACCTTATGTGTCTATGTACAAAGGTGACGATGGTAAGATGGTGTATGATATTTTAGACAAAGATGAAAAATCTGTAACAAAATTTAATAATGCCAAAGACGCAATGGAATATCTAAGAAAAAATTTCGACAAATTAAAATCAAATGATTCAGAAATTAAAAACGAAAACGAAACAGATTACGAAGGTTCAATGGATTATGAATTATCTGGTGATGACGGAGAAGTGGCTCACGGCACAATACACTACAAAGCAATCAACGGTGTGGTTGATCCAAACTCGCTAGAAGGTAGTTATGAATATGATGGCAATCATAAAATTAATGATGACGTAGCAGATGAGATGATCAAACCAGGTGGCGAGGAACATGAAGAAGCACTGAAAGCCGCTCAAGAAGATTATGAGTATGAAGCAGGACGTATGAAATCAAAATTTGGCATGGAAAATCAAGACGATAAAGAGTTAAGCAACAAAGAAGAAACTGTAGAAGATTTTGTTAAAAGTTTCTTTGACTACACATCAAATCAATTTCCTAAAGGTGAAACAGCAGTATTAACTTCAGTAGAAAAGAAATTTGGCGACAATGCTGTGAAGACTGCACAGGAAACAATCCAAAACTTAATGGCAAATAAAGATCCCGAAATTGCCAAAATCAAAAAACTAGCAGGCGTTCAATAAAAAACTTTACCATTATCGGTTGACTAAATAGTAATATTAGTATATTATTTGACTTAATGTTATTTGTATATACTAATATTTTAAAGGCACATAACATAATAAAAAACAGGCATAATAAAGGAGGCTTAAGATTATGGCAACACTACAAGAGATAAGAGCAAAACTGAAAGAACAAGAAGTTAAATCAGGTAGCTCTAATACAAGAACAGGCGGAGACAACGCCATTTACCCATTTTGGAATCTAAAAGAAGGAGAGCAGGCAACTGTTCGTTTCTTGCCAGATGGCGATAAAGAAAACACTTTTTTCTGGAAAGAAAGGTTAATGATCAAATTACCTTTCGCAGGAATCAAAGGTGAAACAGATTCAAGACCAGTGCAAGTACAAGTTCCATGTATGGAAATGTACGGCGAGTCTTGTTCAATCTTATCCGAAGTAAGAGGATGGTTCAAAGATCCTAAATTAGAAGATTTAGGAAGAAAATATTGGAAGAAAAGAAGTTATATTTTCCAAGGTTTTGTAAAAGACGATCCAATCGGAGAAGAATCAACTCCAACGAATCCAATTAGAAGATTCATAATTGGTCCACAAATATTCCAAATAATTAAAGGAGCATTAATGGATCCAGATATGGAAGATCTTCCAACTGATTCAACAAGTGGTGTTGATTTTAGAATTATCAAAACATCCAAAGGTGGATATGCTGATTATTCAACATCATCATGGTCTAGAAAATCAAGACCTTTAACAGAAGATGAAAACAAAGCGATTGAGAGTAATACACTTTTCAATCTTAATGATTTCCTTCCAAAAAAACCTAGCGAAGTTGAAGTTAAGGTTATGAAGGAGATGTTTGAAGCATCTGTTGACGGTGAAGCATATGATCAAGATAAATTTGGTCAATACTTTAGACCCGCAGGCTTGTCATCAAAAACAGGTGATCCAATAACTCCGAAAGCAGAAACTCCAGCACCAGCGGCTGAAGTGAAAGCAGAACCGGTTGTTGAAACACCGCAAGAAGCACCAAAGCCAACTGCTGAATCAAGCGGAAAAGCAGAGGACATCTTAGCAATGATAAGAGCAAGACAACAAAAATAATAAAGTATATTGTTGGGGAGGCAACTCCCCACACAACTTGAAGGTAAAAAATTATGGTGAAAGCATTTGACGTTTCTAAGTTTCGTAAAAACTTAACTAAATCAATCACAGGCATGAGTAGTGGATTTAACGATCCTACTGATTGGATTAGTACAGGTAACTATGCCTTAAATTATCTTATTAGTGGTGACTTCAACAAAGGTGTTCCGCTAGGTAAGGTTACTGTGTTTGCAGGAGAATCTGGTGCAGGTAAGAGTTATATCTGTGCAGGTAACATTGTAAAAGCGGCACAAGAACAAGGTATCTTTGTAGTCTTAATTGACTCAGAGAACGCACTTGACGAGAGTTGGCTTAAAGCTCTTGAAGTTGACACAGCAGAAGATAAACTTCTTAAACTAAACATGTCAATGATTGATGATGTTGCTAAAACTATTAGCACGTTCATGATTGACTACAAAACAATGCCAGACGAAGAACGTCCTAAGATTTTGTTTGTAATTGACTCACTTGGTATGCTATTGACGCCTACTGATGTTGATCAGTTTAACAAAGGTGACATGAAAGGTGATATGGGTCGTAAACCTAAAGCACTTACATCGTTGGTTAGAAATACTGTTAACATGATTGGTAGTTGTAACGTAGGATTAGTTTGTACTAATCACACATATGCATCACAAGATATGTTTGATCCAGATGATAAGATATCAGGTGGACAAGGCTTTATCTATGCATCATCTATTGTAGTAGCAATGAAAAAATTGAAACTAAAAGAAGATGAAGACGGTAACAAGATATCAGAAGTACGTGGTATTAGAGCAGGTTGTAAAGTGATGAAAACTCGTTATGCAAAACCGTTTGAAGGTGTACAAGTTAAAATTCCATATGAAACAGGAATGAACCCATACAGCGGTCTTGTTGATCTTTTTGAGAAAAAAGGCTTGCTTGTTAAAGACGGAAACAGACTAAAATATATTGATTCTAAAGGAGTAGAAAGCAAGGAATATCGTAAGGTATGGGAAAGTGGTGGAGAACCATTAGACAACATTATGAAAGAGTTTTCAGATGGTTCTAATTCTATAGAAGAAATTAAAGAAACAAACATTAGCACAGAAGAGGAATAAGACATGGAAGGAAGTCAGTTAGTTGAAATTTGGCAATTTTTTAAAGAATATCTCGACAGGAAACAACCTATTAAGGTAATTGCTGAAAAATTTGTAGATATAATGGCAGACTATGGTATCGGAGACGAAGAGTTTCGTGAGGCCTTGGGTGCAGATGATGATCTTGATAAAGCAATTCAATACTATTTGGATGCTGAATCTGAGGACGAGGACTTTTAATGGCTGGTTGGTATCAGAAAATAGCAAGAGATATTGGTGTTATTCCTGATGCCATCAGACACTATGAAGACGAACTAGAAGTAGCAAAGTCAGAAATTAGAATCAGAGGCAATCTTGAAAAAGCATCAGCAGATATGCCTGGGATTGTTGAACAAAGATTCAATCAATTACAAGAAATAGAAGCAGTCTTACAGTATATGAATATCGAACTACGTAGATTGCGTTCGTCACATTTTAAAAAATATCTAGAAAACTATCAAAGAGCATTGTCCAGCAGAGATGTTGAAAAATATGTAGACGGTGAATCAGATGTGGTTGATTATGAAAAAATAATTAACGAATTTGCACTGTTGAGAAACAAGTGGCTAGGTATTACCAAAGGACTCGATCAAAAACAATGGCAAATGACCAATATTGTTAAGTTAAGAGTGGCTGGCATGGAAGACGCTTCCATATAACACATTACCAAAAAACATTCCAATAAATATTCAAAATGAACTTGAATATTCCATCATACATCATCACAATGCAAGGCAATCAAACAAGTGAATTGCTATCTCAACAATGTTTCGATTCTGCCAAAAAATTTAGTATAGAACCAAAAATTTTCCCTGCAATTCATGGCAAACAAATAGACATTGAATGGAAAAAACACAATTTGAAAGATTTTAAATTTAATCAAAGAATAAAAAAATTAAGTTTGGGCATGAAAGGGTGTACGTTATCACATTTTTTATTATGGAAAAAAAGTATAGAAATAAACAAACCTATACTGATACTTGAACACGATGCATTAATAATCAGACCCATTCCTCACAGCATTGTTGCTAAATTTGACGAAGTGTGCAATCTTGATAGACTGAGTAGATTAACCACAGACTATGACAACAAAGTTCAAGAACATCGTGGAGAAGGTGTGACTGTGTTCATGAAATCAAGACCAATGGCATCAGGATTAGAACTGTATAATAAAACACACATTAAAGGTGCTCATGGTTATATTGTTAAACCACAAGGTGCTCAAAGATTAGTGGATTGGGTATGGGCCTCTGGTGCATTGGCGTCAGATGTTTCCATCAACAGCATAAGTTGTGTGTTAACTTATTCAGATACCAGTTATTGTCGAATAAATCCGCAGTTCTGGAACTCAAAACGAATGAAGGGCACCAATTCTTTTACCAGACCCAATAAACAAGATAAGAAATTAATGAGAGAGGCTAATAATGGAATTTGACAAACTACACATTGGCGGAGACTTACCTATTAAAAAATCTCATGTGATATTCTTCAGTTGTGATCCTGCATACTGGGCAGAACATGGACAATACTTGGCAAGAAGTACACTGTCTTTAAACAAAAAGAATCTTATCCACATACATGTACATATGATCTACGAACACAATCAAACACACAACTTAGAAAATTTAATCCGAGACGAAAATATAACATACACCTATGAAACTCACAGCGAAGGATTTTATGATCAGTTTCAATTAGCAAAGGATCACCCAAAGTTTAGTAGAGGACCAGAGATATGTAACACAAAATCAGACGATGAACTAAAAAGAAAAATATATCTATCCAGTGCTAGATTTTTTTATTTTGATAGATTTTTTGAAAAATTCCAACATGTTGTTCAACTGGATTCAGATGGTATTGCTAGAGAACGAATTCCTTTACACGAATTCAAACTGATTTCTTCATGGCCCGCGGCAATGCGTAAACCCAAAGATCCGAGTGTGTACATTGCTAGTTGTGTGACGCCTGGAATAGGTGAACCTGGCGATAAATTTAAAAAAGAATTATCACAAAACATGATTGAAGCATTTAAAAAACCAATTTATTGGTTTGTGGATCAACATGTATTAAAGAAATTATTAGATGCAAGAGAGTTTGTGTCTATACCTTATAAATGGAACAGTTGGGGACTTAAATCTGGTGGAGAAATATTCAGCACAGCAAAAGGCAATAAGAAATATGGATTTAGATACAAAGCATTAAAATATGCATGGTTCGATGACAAAGACAAATTGAAATTTCATAAAAATATGTCGGACAAAATACAACTGGAAAAGATGCAACAAAAAATGGCAAAGAAAAATAGAAAAAATGACAAATCCTAAAGGATACATTATACATTTAAAAAATCATCAAAAATCTGTTGAATGGAGTAATCATGCACTTACAACAGGACAAAAATTTGGATGGAAACTAGAACTGTATGATGGTGTCGATGGCACAAAAGAAAAGTTAGAAGACTACAAAGTAAAAATTTACCCACACAATAAAAAATGTGTTAGACTGTTATCAAGACCCGGAACACAAGGATGTTTTCTCAGTCAATACAAATTATGGAAAAAATGTTTTAAAGAAAATAAGGAAATTTGTGTATTTGAACATGATGTTGTGTTTAAAAAACCTTTCAGCATTGAGCAAGAATTTTCAGACATTTTAAAGTTTGAAGGATTCCAACCTACTAAACCAATGCCTGTAGGACAATGGTGGGAAGGTGCTAGAGCATACTGTTTGAAGCCTTCTGGTGCTAAAAAACTGTTAGATTTTGTTAAGCACAAAGGAGCCATGCCAGCAGATTGGTGTATCAACAATGGCATATTGGATGTTAAGTTTGATTTAAATAACAAAGTTACATTTGATTCAAAAAAATTTAGTTTCACAAAGGATTTAAAATGAAAAGGTTAATATTTCAAGTAAGTGTAGGTAAACCTAGCAAGTTGTACACCACTTGTATCAACAGTGTGGCAGAATATTGTAAAAAATATTCAATAGATCACATAGTGTTAACGGAACCAAAACTAAAAATAAGACCAGATCCTTCAAGAACAGGTAGAAGTTTACAAGCAGTGGAAAAATTAGGTTACATGCCTATTTACGAGAAAGAAAATGCTTTTGAATACTTTGATAGATATGATCAAATTGCAATAGTAGACAGCGACATATACATAAAACCAACAGCACCTGATATATTTTTAGACTTAACACAAGAATATGACTTTGGTGGTGTTGCTGAAAGAGAATTACCGTTGACACCTAAATATAAAAACAAAATTACCAAATACTCACGCAGTGCTTTCACCAATCTAAAAGACGTTGATTGGCATTGGAATCACTTAGGTGCTGAATTTTACAACATGGGACTGATGGTGATGAACAAATCGTTTGCCAAATACCTTAAAGGTCAAACACCTAAAGAATTTATTACTAGACCAGAATTTAAAGATTTTGTTGATGGTGTTGGTTTTTACAAATGGAGCACAGACCAAATGTTATTAAACTGGTTTGTAAAAAAAGAAAAAATGAAATGTAAAAATATGGACTGGCGTTGGAACTCTTTGTACACAGCAGTAACCAAAGACAGACAACATGAAAGTTTCTTCACTCACTTCTTTTTGAGAGATCACCTACCAGAACGTGGCGAAAACATAGAAGAGATATTAAAAAAAATATGAATATAATTTTACAACATTGGACAGGAGAACTAGGTCCTCTAGAATTGGCATCTAAAGCAAATATGGAGAATTATGCAAAATATTGCAAAGCGTCATATGAATTAGTTTTAGGTAATCAATTTAGACCAAAATTAAATCCTTGCTGTCAAAAATTAATAATGCTGGATGAAAAATTTGACATATATGATGATGTGCTAATGGTAGATCTCGATATGTTTGTAACAAAACACGTTAAAGAAAATATATTTGATATACCCGGAGTTGGATTAAATTCTGCAATTCAACAGACATTGTTTGCTTCTATGCTAAAACATAAAAAATATAAAACATTAATGGATAAGGATGGTCCTTTTTGGGGAGGAGCATTTTGGAAATTTACAAATCAGCAAAGAAAACAGTTAAGAAAATTTATTGTCGATAGTGAAATGAAAATCTTTAATGGAAATTTCAATGACGAAGGAATAATACATAGATTAGCAAGTCAAGCCAAAATGAAACAAGCAGATGTATCTGAAGAATGGTGCTGGGGAAATTGTTTTCCTGGTTATGAAAAAGCAAAAATGATACATATTAGACACAAGTTCAAATTAGAAGGACCAAAAGTTTCTAAAATAGAAGTTTTAAATCAATTAAAAAAAGAAGGAGTTGTTGAATGAAGATATTAGTAACCGGTGCTACCGGATATATTGGTGCCCACTATGTTAAAATTGCGGCAGAACATGGTCATGAAGTGGTCGCCACTGATTTTAATTTTAATCAAAATAACATAGAAAAATATTCATCACGAATTATTAATTGGGACTTTCGTAAACCATCTCCAATGAAGATGTCGTTTGACAAAGTAGTGCATATTGGGGCAATGGGTAAAGTTCCTTTATCAGTAAAAGATCCTTGGTTATATTATGAAACGAATGTAGTTGGTACAAAAAACGTGATCGACTTTGCTGAATGTGATCACTTTGTTTATTGTTCTACTGGTTCAGCATTTGATCCTGCCGCGTCACCATATGCGGCTACAAAGTACGGTGGTGAGTTACTCACAAAACAGTTCAAAGAGAATCACAGTCTTGTTCGGTTCTATAATGTGTGTGGTAATAACGGATTTGATAAATTTGATGACGAATATTCTCATCTGATAAGAAAAGCGGCGGCGGTGGCTAACGGTAAGTTTGATACATTAGAAATCTTTGGTACTGATTATGATACTCGCGATGGAACTTGTATTAGGAATTATACCCATGTTATAGATATTGTTGATTCTCTACAAAAGTTGGTAGAAAATAAACCAACTGGAGTTATTGATTGTCTTGGATCACCAGAAGGCGTATCTGTTAGGGAAGTTATCGATACAATGTGTAACGTATCAAAGAAAAACCTACATGTCATCGAAAGAGAAAGACGACTGGGCGATATTGCTGTATCAACTGTACCAGATAAATCAATTCACTTCGAGCAAACTAAATCAGTTGCTGATATGTGTATAGATGCTTTGGAGCGTGAAGTATGACGTTATGGGAAAGCATGTTAGTAGACATTCAATCTGAATTTCAAAATAAAGAAAAGTTCTTACAGCATAAAACTATTTCTAAAACAATAAGTCCAAATCAAAAAGGTAATACATTAAATCATTTAAATTACGTAAGGAAAAACGAGTATTTTTTAAATAAAGTTTTGCCTAAAGTCCTTGATTCAAAAGTTGGTGACCCAAAACTATTCGAAGGATTCAGTCAAGGGACTGCTCAACATTGTCATTATCTTATGGTCTTGTTGGAACATCTTGGTTTAGAGATTAAAGACTTTGATCATATATCTGATATAGGTGGTGGGTATGGTAATTTCTATAGAATGGCAAAGTTGTTAGGATACAAAGGAAATTTTGATATTGCTGATTTCCCAATCATGCATGAAATACAAGAATACTATATAAAGCAACACAATCTTGATCTTCCAAACTTTATTGGATTAGGAGATTTAAATCCAGTTAGCAAAAGTATTCTTTTTGGATTTCATAGTGTGAACGAAATGCCTCTTTCTGATAGAAGCATACTTGAAGAAAAGTATTATCTTTATGACCATGTAATGATACTTTACAACAATAAGTTTGATGGTATTGACAATATGGAATATTTTAAAGATTTAAAAGAACGCATAAGCAAAGATTTCACAGTAAACATAATTCAAGCACCACTGAAAACTAACGGTGCCTTTTTTATAGGATCAAAAAAATGAACCCAACTGATTTATTAACGCACAAACGATTTGATGTTGTAGTCAAATATCTGTATGCGGCAAATTTATCAAGTGAATTTTATAAAAATGCATACAAAGAACATCTCAAAATTTGGAATGGTTTTCATGAAAGAAATCCAAAAAAGAATGGGTTTGAAGAATTTGATAATGCATTTAAATCGATTATAAACAACACCGTCGATGAACCAGTTCCTGTGAATCCTGACGGACATATTGCCAATGGTGCTCACAGATTAGCCGCCGCGTTATATCATCAAAGACCTATTAATACTAGAAATACAAATTCAAATGAAAATTATCCTATTGAGGCCGATTACAAAGTCTTTCATAAAAAAGGATTACAAAATCATATCTTACAAAGAACTGCATTAGAATATGCAAAACTTAAATCCAATACTCATGTCATATGTTTATTTCCTATTGCTCATACACGCATGGAGGAAGTAATGAATATAATTGAGAAACACTCTAATATATTTTATAAATCATCTGAAGTATTAAATGCCACAGGACAACTTGGTTTAGTAAAAGAAATATACCTTTCTGATGGTTGGGCTAACGAAAAAGGAATAAGAAAAAAATGTAAGCAGTGTTTTAGAGGAATGAGTAAAGTAACCTTTGTGTTGATAGATGCAAAAAATCTTGAAACTGTTAAAGAAATGAAAAAAGAGATTAGAGCATTATTCAAAGTTGGTAACCATTCTGTTCACATTAATGATTATCATATAGACACGATTCGTATAGCAAAAACAGTATTCAATGACAATAGCATACATTTCCTTAATAATAGAAAAGACGTTTTGTTTCCTAATTACAAAAAACTAATGTCTGATACAAAATCAGACGACAATACAATTATGACTGGTTCAACTGTATTATCGCTATACGGTTTAAGAGATTGTAAAGATATAGATCTAATTTATTTTAATAATCCACCCGTTGACTCTCATAATCAATATGTAGGAACACTCTATAAATTAACTATAGACGAGATTTTTAATAATCCAATGTATCATCTATATTACAATGGATTTAAATATGTGTCTCTAGATGTTATAAAAAATATGAAAAAAATACGGAATGAACCAAAAGATGTTATAGACGTGAAATTAGCAGAGGAAATAAAATGAAAAATTTGATTTATCAAGTATGGGCTGGTGAAATGAGACCTGGTTGTAGGTACAGTGAAAAACTTTTTAGAGAATATGCAGAAAAAATTGGGGCAGATTACAGATTAGATATAAGTCCTAATATTGCCAGTAAGCATGTTCGTAAAGACGGTATGTATTTTGAATGGTTAAATCCTATGTTAGACGATTCATTCCTTGAATACGATAAAGTCTGTGTAATTGATCTAGACGTGTTTCCAGTTGAGAACTTGACTACAAATATTTTTGACGAGCCAATCAAAGACTTTGGCATCTGTACTGAACCTTTTCAAGGTAAGTATCGAGAATCTACAACTATAGGTAAAAACATAAACAAGAAAAGTGATGAACGGTGGGCTCAAGCGATCAAATCAAAATACGGTGCAACTATGCCTCGAGATGCTGACGGTTATCTCAAAGTTTATAATGCTGGTATGGTGATGTTTACAAAGAAAGGTATGCAACTTGCTCGAGAAAAGTTTGTACCTTTTAAAGAATATATGGATTATATTAGAGCCTGTGGCTTGGGTAGGTTCTACAGTGTGGATCAGAATTATTTTCATGCCATGATGGTAACGCATAGTGAATATACTGAAATGGATAATGGCTGGAATAATTATGTTCACGGTGTCCGTGGTCCTTTAGCATTACAAGATCCAGTGAATGATAGTAGGAACGCATTAACTAAATTTGTTCATATTCAATTAAGTAGTGCAGATTATTTTAGTGATGAACAATTATATCATATCACTAATTCAGCAAGATCAGAATGGAAAGTGGAAGGTATATTATGATAGTAGCAAATCTTAAAGAAGCAAAAAACATTAATGAGTATCAAACCTCGTTAAAACAACAGTTGCAGAAAGCACATGGAGAACAATACACAGATTATCTAGACGAAATTTCTAGATTAACAAAAAACTCTCAATCTTATAGAGAAATAGGAACGTTTCAAGGTGCTTCTACATCTACAGCAATGATGAATATGATCCCATACATCGAAACTATTGATCTCGACTTTGTTCATATTAATCCTCACAAACATATTTTTGAAACACACGCACAACAAAATCAAATAGAATTTAAAATGATTCAGACTGATTCGTTGAAATATAACATAGATAAAAAAACGGAAGTACTTTTAATAGACGGATATCATAACCCTAAACACGTGGCAAAAGAATTGGACAAATATGCTCCGTGGACAATACAAACTATTGTTCTACACGATACAACACTATTTCCAAGATTATGGAAATCTGTACAAAATTTTTTATCGTCTCATCAAGATTGGAAACTTGTTTATAGACACACTGTAAACGCAGGCTACACTGTATTAGGAAAGAAATAAAATGAGTTTAAAAGAAATTTTTATAAAAAACAAATGTGATAAGGCTACTAAACATAGATATTATGAACTATATGAAAAAGATTTTAGTGAATTCAAAAATCAGGATATTAAAATATTAGAAATTGGAACGTTCAAAGGTGAAAGTACTCAATCCTGGATTGACTATTTTGATAAAGCACAAATTTACACAGCAGACACATTTGAAAGAGTAGTCCCAGAAAAAATTCCTGCATTAAAAAACAACCGTGTACAATGGTTCAAAGTTGATAGTACTTCACTAAATTGTAAAGAAAATTTTAAAAATCTAAATATTCAATTCGATTTTATCATTGATGATGGACTACATACACCTGAAGGTCAAAGATTAACCTTTGAAAATTTAATTGATTTTTTAAAACCTACAGGATCATATTATATAGAAGATGTTTGGATGTTAAACAAAGGAAATAATATGTCGCATTGGTGGGTTAAAAAACATTCAAAAGAGTTTACTATGGAAAAATTTAATAAATTAATCGATTCAATTAGTAAATTTAAAGTAACAGAACACGATTTCAGTAGTTCTAAAATTCCTGACAGTTACATATTAAAGATTAAAAAATGAAAGCATTTATTATAACTCTGATGAAAGATGTTTGGAGTTTGTCATATGCTGAACGTTGCTTACAAAGTATCCAAGACACAGAAAGTGATATCGAAGCCACACTGTTCGATGCCACAACTCCTGAAACAATTTTTCCTGTTGCATGGACTTGGCCCACAGGCAAGAAGATCACTTGTTCAAAAACAAATTTATTGTTAACACCCTACAAAACATATGACAATAATAAACGTATAGCCGCGGCACAAAGTCATTACAAACTCTGGAAACATTGTGTTGGTATTAATGAACCTATTATGATATTAGAACATGATGCAATATTCACACACAAATTTGAAGCACCTAGTACAACTTTAAATGTAGGAGCATACAGCATAAATGATCCTAAGGGTGCAACATTCAAATCAAAAGACTATTCCAATAAGGTAAAAGAAGGATTTAACACAGTGCCTTGGGTAGCACCAGAAAATATTCCTCAAGGACTGCCAGGACACTCGGCTTATGTGATCACACCCTGGGCGGCTCGAGACATAATTGAAAAACAAGACAGCATAGGGTGGTGGCCCAACGATGCCATAATGTGTAAACAATTATGTGAATGGTTGTATGTGTACAAACCTTTTTTTACCAAAACACAAGGCACCAAATCTACTACTTCACTGTAAATTTGCCAATAAATATTTCAATATGAAAGTTTATGTAGGGTATGACACTAGAGAAGATATTGCATATCAAGTATGTGAGCATTCAATTAACTCACATTCACCAGACACAGAAATTGTGCCATTGAATCAACAAACACTACGACAAGACAAGTGGTACTGGAGAGAACTGGACCATTTGGCTTCAACAGAGTTTACATTCACAAGATTTTTAATACCAGCATTAGAAAATTATAAAGGTTGGGCATTGTTTTGCGATTCGGATATAATCTTTTTAAAAGATATCAAAGAACTTTTTAGCCAAGCAGATGAAAAATATGCTGTGATGTGTGTAAAACACGACTACACTCCTAAACCAGGAATTAAGATGGATGGGCAAAAACAAACTGTGTATCCAAGAAAAAATTGGAGTTCTGTTGTGCTGTACAACTGTGGACACAAATCAAACGAAAAATTAACAGTGGATTTAGTAAACAATCCTAATTATGATGGAGCATATTTTCATAGATTTTCATGGTTGAAAGACGAAGAAATAGGCTCGCTGGATCACAGTTGGAATTGGCTTGTGGGTTGGTACAAAACTCCACAAGATGGTGAGCCCAATGCCTTGCACTACACGGAAGGCGGACCTTGGTTCAAAAATTATCGTAATTGCGAATACGGTGATGTTTGGAAAAAATACCTTAACACAATGATGAACAGTGAATGATATGCACTATTACTTTGATGGTCAGGATGAAATACTACAACATTGGAACAGCGGTTTAGGCGCTCATTATCTTCCATGGGAAAATATTAAAAGTACACCAATAGAAAACACAGTTAGTTTTAGAAGTCTTGCCAAAAGAAAAATAATCAGAGAGTGTATAAAGACAGGTAGACCATTTTATTATATCGACACAGGATATGTGGGTAATCTTATAAAAAAGAAACTGTATCATAGAATTGTAAAAAATGATGTACAACACAGTTTGGTGTTTGATGTGCCTGACGATCGTTGGAGGAAGATACAATCAAGAAGTCCTGAATTAGAATTTGTTGAATGGCGTAAAAATCACAAAGGTAAAATTTTGTTAGTTGTGCCAAGCGAAAAGCCTTGTAAATATTACAACATCAGCAGAGACCAGTGGGTTGCTGAGACCATAAACACATTAAAAAAATATACTGATAGAGAAATTATTATAAGAGATAAAGGCAAAAGGTATCAGAGAGTTGGTGAAGGCAGTGTGCCAAAATTCTTAATCAAAGAAAAAATTTATGCCACAGTAACTTATCAATCCATAGCGGCTATTGAAAGTGTGTGTGCAGGTGTGCCAGCATTCACTATGGAAAAAACTGCGGCAGACAGTGTAGTATCACAGGATCTAAGTAAGATAGAATCACCATTTTATCCAAACAGAGACCAAGTACACAAATGGCAACATTGGTTAGCATACTGTCAATATCATATCAGTGAACTTGGTAGTGGTCAAGCAGTGCGGATAATGAAGGAACACGGACTATTATGATAAGTGTTGTAGGTTATATGAAAGTTATTCCGCCTGGAAATAAAAAACCACAAAAGCCTTTGATAATAAAAAACTTTATTGAAGGTGTGAATAGATGCGGAGATAAAGGGATAATAAGTAATTCTTGGACAGTGATTCCAGCAGATGTTTCTGTGTTGCAAGGATTTGTGCATCAGCAACCTCAAAAACACAGACATCTTATGTTGAGAAAAACTGTGTTTGAACAACAGCAAAAAAGAAACAAACGCACCATGATTGTGGATTCAAGTTTATTTTTGTATGCTGATCCTACTCAATCAAAAAATTATTTACGTTATGGTTATGATGGAATTTTTCCTAACACAGCAGAATATTGTTATGATAATCCAGACCCATTGCGTTGGGAAGTAATTAAAAAAGATTTAGGTATAGATTTAAAACCTTGGAGATTGGGCGGAGGCAAATACATTTTAATCTGTTGTCAAAGAGATGGCGGATGGAGCATGGGAGGATTAAAAGTAAATGTTTGGTTGCAACACGCAATTCAACAAATAAGAAGTTTTACAAAAAAAGAAATTAGAATAAGATTTCATCCAGGAGATAAATCATCTAAACAATGGGTTTCTCTTGTAAGACAATGGATAAACAGTGGACAATCAACTTATCAAAACATTGTAATCAGCGGTGCTAAGAATTTAATAGACGAATTTGCTCATGCTCATGCAGTTGTTGGTCATAATTCAAGTCCAACTGTGGCATCAGTGATAGAAGGTATACCCACATTGGTAACAGATCCAGATGGTGCTCAAATCAAAGGTGTTAATTTAGAAAAATGGCAAGATATAGAATCTCCTAAAGAGTTTGATAGAGAACTATGGATCAGACGCATAGCACAGATCCATTGGACCTTAGATGAAGTAAAACAAGGTTTAGCATGGAAACATTTAAGGAATTACGTAAAATGATTACTGCATTAACAACATTTCATAAAGCAGGATTAGACTTGTACGGACAAAGATTCATAGACAGTTTTGCAAAAAATGTTGATAAGAAAATCAAATTGTTAGTGTATGCAGAAAATTGTACACCTGTAAATCCAGACATAAATCAAATAACAATTATAGATTCAAAAGAATTAGTTAAGTTAAATCAATTTAAATCACGTTGGGGCAATGTGCCTAAAGCAAATGGTGAATGTCCGTTTCCAGAAAAACGTCCAAGAGATCATCATAAAAAATTTAAGTGGGACGCAGTACGTTTTGCTAACAAAGTGTATGCAGTGTTTGACGCTGTTGAAAGAAATAACGACAAGTGGACTGTGTGGATTGATGGAGACACATATGTGCATTCCCCTATCAATTACGAACAATTTCAACAACTACTTCCAAGCGATAAGTGGATAACATTTGTTGGAAGAGGTAAAGGATCACAAACTTGGCCCGAGTGTGGATTTTATGGTTTGAATACTGAACACGATACTTGTAAAAAATTTTTAAATGAATTTGAACGTATGTACCAAGATGCAGACAACGGAATATTCAAACTAGATGAATGGCATGATAGTTATGTGTTTGGTAAGATACTAAATCAGTTAATGCCTATAGATAAAAACTTTCATGATTATTCCCAAGACATATATAATAAAACTGCCAAAACAGGTGGCGGTGGACACCCTTTAATTAATTCTGTATTAGGAAACTATTTTGATCACATGAAGGGCGATAGAAAAAACAAAGGCAAAAGTCAAAAGAAAGATCTGTTGTCTAATCGTGCAGAATCATATTGGAATGAAGTTTAGTTTATTCACAGACAACGGTCCATTAAACAGTCCATTAGTTTGGGAGGCTGTGAAGTCTGGGTTACAACGATTAGGGCACTCTGTAGACGAAAATAATTTAGACACAGATGTTCCTGTGATTTGGTCATTGCTATGGCATGGTAGAATGATGAAAAATAAACCTATTTGGGATAAATTCAGATCTCAAAACAAAAATGTTCTAGTGATAGAAGTGGGTGGAATAAAAAGAAACACAACTTGGAAAGTTGGAATAAACGGAATCAATAGATCAGCAGACTTTGGGCCAACCAACAACGATAGTCAAAGAGCACAACAATTAGGTATCGAATTAAAACCATGGAGTACAGACGGAGAACACATACTGATTTGTTTACAACACATCAAAAGTGAACAGTGGAAAGATATGCCTGCATTGGATCAATATGTAATCGATACCGTAAAAAATATAAGACAACACACAGATAGAAAAATTATAGTCAGACCTCACCCTAGATGTCCTTTAAAAAATTTGCCTGTGCTTGATAATGTTGGTTACGAGATTCCCAAACAGATTGCTAACACATATGACGATTTCAATTTAAATTTTACCAATGTTTGGGCAGTTGTAAGTCATAGCAGTAATCCCGGTGTTCATGCTGTACTCAATGGAATACCTGCTTTTGTAAGCGAACAAAGTCTAGCATACGATGTTGCAAACACAGATTTTAGCACCATTAACAGCCCAAAGACCCCCAATAGACAGCAATGGCTCAATGATTACACACATACTGAATGGACCATTGAGGAAATTGCACAAGGCATTCCATTTTCTAGATTGACTTTTTAACCAAAATCCTTTATACTATTGGTATGCGTTCAATTACCATAGAAGAGTGTTTAGAAGCAATGGCGGGACTTACTGTCAATGCTACTGTGACTCCTGCTTTTATTGTGTTGGACAGAGATAAAAAGATCATTTTCGACATAGCAAAAAAGGTTTTCAAAGGATCAGCATTAACTGATAGACAACTGGAAGCAGTAAAAAAAATATTAATCACACGATACAAATCCCAATTTAAGATACGTGGTATAGATTTAGAAAACAGTGTGAACAATCTTAGACAACCATTAAGACACTTAGATAGAACCGAGTATATACGATTAGAAGAAGGCTCTAAATATTTAGAACCGTTTTGGTCAGGATTTACACCACAAAAAGTGATTGTAACTAGATTTCCATTCAATATGACATATTCAAAAACTATCACAGAAGTTAAGAAATTACTAGGTCCCGCAATTAGTAGATACTATTCACAAAAATTAAAAGACAAATACATATTGCCTTACACAGAAAAAGTTACACACAGACTTTTAACCAAATTTAAAAACAAAATAAAAGATATAGATCCGGTATTGCTTGATGTTTATGATCAATGCGAAAAAATTTATAAAAAATCCGATCAGTATGTGCCAGGAATTTATAATTATCAAATTAAAAACAGTTCCGAAACTGTAACAAAATATCATCAAGAATATTTTGGTGATCCTGTTAAAGAAAATTTGTATCTGTATTATGATAGAAAAGAAAAATTAGGATTAAAACACTTTGACCAAAAAGAATTAGCACAGTCGACACACAGTTTATCTGCATTAAGTAAAGCAATATTGGAACGACAGTGGCCTCGAATAAATTTAGATTTAAAAAAATGGCCCATGGAACAAGTAATCGAAACCATTACAGAATTGAGAAGATTTCCGTTACTGGTAATTATTAGCGGTTCCACTGAAAAAGAATGTCTAGCAGATTTGCATAGCACACACAAACTGTTTAAAAACATTATACCAAATAATGAAATTGCTGTAATGGCAAGATGCAAAAACTCAACAACTTTTGGTAAAGAATTTAATGACTACATCAAAGATAATCGATTAAATAATTCACTTGCAAAATCAACAAAAATAGTGTATATTACTAGTAAGAAGATTCCAAAGCCATTACTGACATCTGAATGGGAATCAGAAGCAGTACTAATTTGTGATAACACTAGAAATTATTCTAAGGTAGACAAATACGTTGGCACAATTGATTTACAATTACAAATCAATGGTCAAGATAGTTTTTGGAGTCAAGTTCATTTTGGAGCAGACACTGTATGAGATGTAAAATTATAATCACAGATGAAGTCAATGTAAAAATTGAAGGATTGCCTGTTGATGTTAGAAGAAAGATTGCTAACAAACTAAAATTTTCAGTTCCTTATGCAAGGTACTTACCACAATACAAACTAGGACGATGGGATGGTAAGGTTGGTTTCTTTGGTTTAGGTGGTAATGGATACGTTAATCATTTGGATAAAATTATAGAATATCTTAACGAATCGGGTGTTGAGATAGAAGAAGTAGATGACAAAAGAGAAAAGTTTGATTTAACATTTGATAAAGTTACTAAAGATTTTTTTGCAAGTAAGTCGTGGCCCAAAGGTCACATATGCGAAGGTCAACCAATCGAACTGAGAGATTATCAAGTTGATGTAATTAATAATTTTATTAAAGAACCACAAAGTTTACAGGAAGTTGCCACTGGTGCTGGTAAAACAATTATCACAGCGGCATTGAGTAGTATATGCGAAAAATTTGGACGTACTCTAGTAATTGTGCCCAACAAAGGTCTTGTGACTCAAACAGAAGAAGATTATATCAATGTTGGTTTAGATGTTGGTGTTTACTTTGGAGATAGAAAAGAATTAAACCGTACACACACAATTTGTACTTGGCAAAGTTTAAATGTTTTAGATAAAAAATCTAAAGCAGGCGAATCTGTTTTGACATTGTCTGATTTTTTAGAAGGTGTTAAAACTGTTATTATAGACGAAGTTCACCAAGCAAAAGCAGAAGTTCTTAAAAAATTATTAACACAGCATCTAAAAAATGCTCCTGTAAGATGGGGGTTAACAGGCACAGTGCCTAAAGAACAATTTGAATTTCAAAGTATATTAGCAAGTATAGGTCCTGTTGTTAATCAAATATCAGCAAAAGAATTGCAAGACAAGGGTGTATTATCTACATGTCATGTGAATGTTGTACAACTGATCGATACCGAAGTTTATACAAATTATCAAGAAGAATTAAAATACTTGGTCACTAATGAAAAAAGAATAGAATACATTGGCAAGATGATTAATAAAATTAAAAGCGGAGGAAACACTCTTGTGTTAGTTGATAGATTAACAGCAGGAAAGAGCTTGAGCGAAATAGTAGATGATAGTGTGTTTATTCAAGGAGAAACCAAGTTAGTAGATAGAAAAGAAACTTACGATACAATCAAAGAAGGCACTAACAAAGTTATCATAGCAACTTATGGTGTAGCCAGTGTGGGTATTAACATACCAAGAATATTCAATCTAATATTAATTGAGCCAGGCAAGTCGTTTGTTAGGGTGATTCAATCAATTGGAAGAGGCATACGTAAGGCAGAAGACAAAGACTTTGTGCAGATATGGGACTTAACTTCAAGTTGTAAATTTGCTAAAAGACATTTAACACATAGAAAAAAATTTTATAAGGATGCAAATTATCCTTTTACAATAGAAAAGTTGGATTGGACAAAATGAGAATAGCAGGAGCACAAATACCAGTAACAAATGATGTGAAAACAAATGCTGAAGCAATAATGAAAGCATGCGAATGGGCAGTAGAAAACAAAGTAGATTATTTGTTTACACCTGAAACATCATTGAGTGGATACAACACACCAGCATTTACTTTGAACACTTGCAAAGAAACTGAAGATGCAATGGCAAAATTAGTAGAGTATGCTTCAAACAACAAGTTGGGATTGATCATAGGAACACTTTGGTTAGACGATAAAGATAAAATTAATGGTGCTTACTTTGGATTCAAATCAAATCAATTAAGATTTTACAATCAAGAAGGAGAATACATTGGGTCTACGAAAAAAACTAAAATTGTAAGTTTTGATTCAGATTGTGAAAAAGAAACTAAAACTCCAGTTATTACACTTACAGCAGGAGAAGAAAAAATGAAAATTGGTGCTCTTATCTGTAATGATCTTGTAGGAAATTATTATTGGGGAGGCGAAAATCTTGCTAGTAAACTTAAACAAGAAGAAGTTGCTTTAATAATTCATGCCAGTAACACACAAAAAGATCAAGGCAAACACATCAAATTAATACATGACAAATTTCATGACGCTTGTATGCAGTTTGTATCATATGCCACTAACACACCAATATTAAGTGTTGATAATCCTTGGCATATACATGGCTCAGAGTCAGAAGACGGTACATCGTTTACATCAGGAATTTATCTTCCATTAGAGGCAAAATATCAGGCACCCAAGACAGGCACTCACTACTTTTATTACGATCACAGCGACATAACTCATTCATTTATGGAAGGAACAAACAAATGAAAATATTAACAGTGGAAAATACTACATACGATCTAGACAAGATGCCGCACACAGTATCAGACGATATGGCATTCAGTGTGTTAGATAACAGTAATCCAAAAGAACCAGATTTCTTTTTCTTGCCATTAATTTACATTGAATCTTTCAATGCTCCGGCAATAGTTTTAGATATTGGTGGTAAAGAGATTACTATGCCATTAGATTGGAGCATAGCCGTGGGAGACAAAGAAGACAGTAACACAGTTGAAGTTGTGCCGTTAACCAGTATTGCAGACAGAGGATTCTCAGCATTTATTTTTAATCCGTTAACTGGATTCAAAGCAGACTTTTTTGAAGTTAATGTTATAAATTTTTACAACGATGTTAAATGGTATTTTCCAAAAATAAAAAACAATCAACTGCTATCAATACCGTTAACAAATACAAAAAAACCAGATTGTGCTTTTTTTGTAAAAGATATTTCAAGACAGTGTGAAAGTATAGAATACACGTCATTATTATAATGCCAAAAAAAAAAGAACCTGCAATGATTTACGAGAGTCCCGATGGCGGAGCAACAGTGTATGCACGACCAATTAATGGCAAAGGTGAGCGGGTGTTGATTGAAGAACCAAAATACCCAGACTGGCATTTGACAGAATTAGAGATAAGCCAAGTTGTAGATTATGCATCTGAAGGAAACAAGTCTTTACAAATACAGTTAAAGAAGTTAAAATTAATATATAATTTAATTAGAGAAGACAGATGGTAAACAACACTAACAAACTACCTTTAAAAGATATATTGGCGGCTATCGACATGAATGCTAAAAATGTATGGAACGACTTGTCTGATGACGAACGCAAACAGGTATCGTTTTATCTGTTGAACAGATATGCCAGTGCTATCAAAGGTACATCAGAAGAAAAACAATTACAAATATTTAAAACAAATCAGTATTACAATAAACATTTTTTTACATTATCCAAACACAAAAAACTATTATGGTATTTGCTTTGCATGACTGCTAATGATACGAAATCAATAAAATATCACGAATGGATTGGATACAAACAAAAAGGTAGTAACAGTACAGCAAAAGCAATGAAGTTTTTAGAAAAATTATATCCATCTAGAAAACAAGACGAATTAAGATTACTGGCAAGCATCAACTCAACTAAAGAATTAAAACAGTTAGCAGAAGATTCAGGAATGACGAAAGAACAAATTAAGAAAACATTTTAATGATTGAAAAACTTTATTCGTGCAAATACTGTAATGCAAAATTTGCCAAAGAAAAAACTTTATCAGTGCATATGTGTGAACAAAAACGAAGATTTGTACAAAAAGATGAACGTAGAGTACAACTAGGATATCAAACATTTATGAGATTTTATGAACTATGTCAAAAATCTAGTAAATCAAAATCGTATGAAGACTTTTGTAAGTCTCCTTATTATACAGCATTTGTAAAATTTGGCAGTTTTATCAGTAATGTTAAGCCGTTGTATCCAAACAAGTATATCGATTATGTTGTTACATCTGGCGTAAAACTAGATCATTGGTGCAGAGAAGAAATGTATTTGAAATATGCAGGAGATTTAATTTTAAGAGAACCGGTTGAAACAGCCATGGAAAGATCAATCAAAACTATGATGGATTGGGGAGACGAAAAACAAGCACCATGGGGAGATTATTTTAGATATGCAAGTCTAAACAGAGCAGTAATTGATATTAAAGACGGAAAGATATCTCCTTGGTTGATATTAAATTGTAAAAGCGGTAAAGTTATGATGAAGAAATTTAATGATGAACAATTACAGATTGTGTATCCGGTGATGGATCCATCACATTGGGCATTAAGATTTAAGCGATTACCAGCAGATATTGAAATGATAAAAGAAATTGTAAAGGAGGCAGGACTATGATCAAAGAACACAATGTTGTTCCATTGTTTGGAATACCACTTTGTCAAACACAAATACAACCATATGAAGAAAGTGAAAACTTTCTAAAAGAAAAAATAGAATATGTTGAACGATCACACAAAGTATCATACATATCTAAAGATGATTACGTACTAGATAATGAAAACTTGATGCCACTCAAAAATGAAATTGAAACTCAGGTAAGCGAATTTATGCATGGATATTTAGACATACACGAAAAGCATAGATTTATTATCACAACAAGTTGGTGTAATAGATATGAACATAATCATTTTATACAAGAACATTATCATAGTAACAGTTTAATATCCGGAGTATTATTTTTATCAGACTGTCAAGACACAGCAAATATTGTATTTCATAAAGATAAAAATCATACAAATATTTTTACTGATACAGTAAAATTAGATCACAAAGATGAATTCGATTATGTTAACAAAAGAAGTTATCTATATCATCAATCTAAAATGGCAATTAGTCCAAAGAAATGGGATTTAGTTATGTTTCCAAGTTTTTTAAATCACAGTGTTGAAGCCAACACTAGCACAACTAATGTAAGACACACACTGTCATTTAATGTTTGGGTTAAAGGTGAAATAGGTGGCGGACACAGTAAATTGGTATTATAATGTTTGATGTAGATATAGACTTTGCAGATAGAAATGTGTTATTAGAAAAACTAAAACACAGAGTAGCCAAATTAGAAAATGGTAAAAAGCACAATACTGGTGTTTACTTTACAGAGATACCGCATGACCCTGCAACTAATCTATCTACTTTAGATTATGAAACTGCTGAAGATAGAAACTATTTTAAATTGGATTGCTTAAATGTAAGTATATACAAAAATGTAAAAGACAACGATCACTTAAACAAATTAATGACAACAAAACCAGTATGGGAATTATTAGAAGCCAAAGAATTTAGTGATCAAGTTTTCCACTTGAACGGACATAATGATATTTTAAAAACATTAAAGCCAAAAAATATAGAACAATTGGCGGCTGTGTTGGCAATTATACGACCTAGCAAAAGATATCTACTCAATAAAGATTGGGACACAATAATGAAAGAAGTTTGGATTAAACCAACTGACGACAAATACTTTTTTAAGAAATCACACGCAACATCCTACGCATTCGCAGTGGTGGTACACATGAATCTTATCTGTGAACAATTAACTTGATTATTTAGGTTTACGAACTAGTTGAACTGATTTTCTCTTACTTCGTTTCATAGCAAGATTGTTAAGACTTGTGACAGGACCTATCTTTACATTGACATCTTTCGTGTTCATCATCATCAAACACTCGCGAAATTTGATTAATTCTTTACGTAAAAATATACCCATTGGGATCATTCTGTTGCTTTCCCACCACCAAGTTTGACATAAACTCATAAACTCTTCCTTGGCATTTGCATGTATTTCTTCGTACACATAAATGGAGGTGATGGAGTTATCTTGGTTGTTGATTACCCCAACATACTCTTTTCCGCCGTATTCGACGACTGAGATAAACGGAAAGTTCTTTTCGATGTCGTTTAATAGCATTTTAATATCAATAAATACATAAGATTATGCAACTTGTTTCGAAATATTTATTAAATAACAATGTAACTCTTACCGCAAACCTGGCAGGAGAAATAACGGAGTATAGATCAGTGTATCAAAGAAATTTAAACATCGCTAAAGGAATAGACAACCCAATTCAGTTCAATGTGCTTAATGCAGATCAGAAACCTGTATCTATATTGAACACATATACGCCCAAGTTTCAATTGTATGATGAAAATAACAGATTAATAGTATCAAGAGACGGTACTGTGATTGAAACTTCTACTCCCAGCAAAGTGGGACATTTCACAGTTACAATAACAGAAAATGACTTATTAAACATTAAATCACAATACATGCACTACACAGTGTATCTACAAAAAAATTCTGATTCAACAAAAACTATATTGCACAGTGGTGTAAATTTTGAAAATAAAGGCACAGTGTACATCAGCACAGAAGAGTTCCCAGGTCCAGTTGACTCGTACTCTGTGACAACATTCATCGAAGACAACCCAGGTTCGGGTGTGTTCGTTTCAGAAACAGTAACAGCAGAACCAACCATAAATGGTAATTCAGCATTGCACACTGTGGCTTATTATCTTGACGAAGCAGTTGGTGACATAGTTGTACAAGGCACCCTTGCCAATCAGATTGATGGAAACACATTTTGGACAGACATTAATACATTCGCATCCACAGATGCAAATAACTTGAAATATGTAAACTTCAATGGAGTGTACAGTTATTTGAGATTCAAACACACACTGACTTCTGGTAGTGTTACCAAAATATTAATTCGAAATTAATTGACTTTTATCACATTTTAACTTATAATAACAGCATGAACATTGTGCTTGACGTTTTACAAACTTATCTTCCTGCCAAAAGAAAACAAACACCCAGTGGTTGGGTGGCTTTTAATGCACCGTGTTGTGGACACAATGGAACAACTCCTGACACTAGACAAAGAGGTGGATTGATTGCTAAGGCAGACGAGAGTGTGAGTTTTCATTGTTTCAACTGTGGATTTAAAACGAGTTGGCGTATTGGGAGAAACTTATCTTATAAAATGAAAAAATTTATGAGGTGGTTGAATATGCCCGATGATGTAATCACAAAACTAGCACTTCAAGTTTTACAACAAAAGACAGATGATACAGGATTCAAGTCAATTGTCACACTTCCAAAATTTACAATTAAAGAACTTCCGCCCAAAGCAAAACCAATATACGAGTGGGCAACATACAAAGATTTAGAACCCAGTGGAGTTGATAAAGATTTATTTTCTGTGATGGAATACATTGCTAAAAGAAAATTAACACTCGATGATTATGATTTTTACTGGAGTCCTGAAGCAGGATTTAGAGATAGATTAATCATACCTTTTATTCATCAATCAAAAATTGTGGGATACACAGCCAGGAAAGTTGTGGAAAGCAAAGTGAAATATTTGTCAGAACAACAACCAGGATATGTGTTTAACACAGATGCACAAGATGATGATAGAAAATATATTGTAGCAATGGAAGGACCTATCGATGCTATTGCCGTTGACGGGATTGCGTTACTGGGTAGTGAAATTAAAGAACAACAATCAACATTGGTAAACAGTTTAGGAAAACATGTGATTGTGGTTCCTGACAGAGATGAAGCAGGACAAAAATTAGTTTGGGATAGTTTCGAAGCAGGCTGGAGTGTGAGTATGCCGGATTGGGACCAAGATGTCAAAGACGTCAACGATGCTGTGTGTAAATATGGTAGACTTCATACATTGTATACAATAATAAAGAATGCTGAAGATTCACAACTAAAAACTAAACTAAGGATGAAAAAATGGTTCGCATAAAGAATTTTTTAAAAAAAGCGATCTCAATTTTGTTTTTTCCTATCACTAAACTTGTAAACTACATCAAGTACAAGAAGAAGATTAGAGAATTGCAAAAGAGAGACCCGTTCATATACAAGTAGAATGTATTACGTTTTAGAAGGAATACATAAAGACCCAATGGATATGAAAACATTGGACAACAAAACAAAAAAGGAATATGGTCCTATGAATAAAATAAAAGCCAACGAGTTAGCAAAATCGCTGATTCAAAGAAACATTGATGACTTTTATCACAGAGCATGGGTAATTGAAAGATGATCATTTGGGGAATAACAGGAAATAATCACGATGCCAGTTTGGCAGTGATGGAATGGAAGGTAAAAGGATTAACGCCTAATTACCATCTTAGATTAAAATGGGCAGGCATGAGCAAAGATTTTAGTGGAGTTGCTGGAGATCCAACGTTGTGTCCTAAACTGATGGCAGAAGTAAGAGCAAATCCTAAATGGGCCTACCCTGCAAAGATTTATTTTTATGAAAAGCCTTGGAAGAAAACTATGAGACAACTGATTGCAGGACAAGGTTGGAAATGGAAAGAAAATGATATTAAAAAGTTTTTGGCAAAATCTGGTGTACACAATGTTCCTATAGAATATGTTGATCATCATCATAGCCATGCGGCATATGGATATTACACATCGGGATTTAAAAATGCGGCAGTTATTGTTTTAGATTCGATTGGTGAGTTTGAAACATTTACTATTTGGCACGGCAGAGGTACCAGGTTGGAGAAGAAGTACACACAACGTTATCCACACAGCATAGGTTTATTTTATTCAGCAATGACACAAAGATGTGGATTCAAAGCAAACGCAGAAGAATACAAATTAGAACAATTGGCGAAAAAAGGTAATTGGAGAAAGTATCATAGAATGATGATGGAAGAAATTATAGACACCAGAATGCCTTTCAAAACAAGAATAAATCTGCATAGAGGTTGTAATTGGTGGAGACCAGAATTAAACACAGAAGAAGACATGGCTGATCTAGCCGCAACTACACAGCACATTTTTGAACAAGTGTTGATGTGTGCAAGTTCGTGGATACAGATGCATATCAACACATCAAACATAGTTTTGGTAGGCGGATGTGCATTGAATAAAACTGCTGTGAGTAAATTAAGTGCAGTTTGGGATGATATATGGGTGCCAACAAATCCTGGTGATCCTGGATCGTGTATAGGTGCAGTGTGTGCCAAATATCAAAAGCACATTGACTTTCACGGAGAAATGTGGTATAATAAGGACAATGGTGAAACAAAATAAAGACTACGGTTACGAGATACAGAAACTGTATCTTGAAATGATGTTAAGTGACGCAGAAACATTTGTGCGTTGTCAATCCATATTTGATTACACACTGTTTGATAGAAAACTTCAAGAAACAGCAGACTTTGTTAACAAATATGTAGCAGAATACAACTCATTGCCAACATACGACATTGTGAACAAGTCGTGCAATATTGAATTAAAGCCAGCAGAAAGTTTGACTGAAGAACATTTCAATTGGTTATTAGATGACTTTGAAACATTTATCAGACACAAAAGTTTAGAAAGAGCAATTTTAAAAAGTGCTGATATGTTGGAAAACGGCGAGTACGGTCCTGTTGAAGAATTGGTCAAGAAGGCAGTACAAATAGGATTACACAAAGATATAGGAACAGATTATTTTGACGATCCCAAAGCAAGATTGATGGGGTTGAAAGATCAAAATGGACAAGTGAGCACAGGCTGGACAACATTAGACAGAAAACTGTTTGGCGGATTTAACAAAGGTGAACTTAACATTTTTGCTGGTGGATCAGGAGCAGGTAAGAGTTTGTTCCTTGCAAACTTAGGTTGTAATTGGGTATTAAATGGATTGAATGTTGCATACATAACTTTTGAATTAAGTGAAGCACTAGTAAGTATGAGATTAGATTCTATGCTGACTGATGTGCCTGCTAGAGAAATATTTAAAGATTTAGATGGTGTAGAAATGAAAGTTAAACTGCTTGGTAAAAAATCAGGCAAGTTTCAAATCAAATACATGAGCAGTGGTAAGAACACAAACGATTTAAGAAGTTATATCAAAGAATATGAAATTAAAACTGGCAGTAAACTAGATGTTATACTAGTTGACTATTTGGATCTCATGATGCCGATCAATAAAAAAGTATCACCGGCTGATCTTTTTGTAAAAGACAAATTTGTTTCTGAAGAATTAAGAAACTTATCAATGGAATTAAATGTAATATTTGTAACAGCATCACAGTTGAACAGAGGTGCAGTTGAAGAAATAGAATTTGATCATTCGCACATAGCAGGAGGATTAAGTAAAATACAAACTGCTGACAATGTGTTTGGTATATTCACATCAAGAGCGATGCGTGAGCGTGGTAGATATCAAATACAATTAATGAAAACCAGATCATCTAGTGGTGTTGGTCAAAAGATTGATTTAGAATTTGATATAGACAGTTTAAGAATTAGAGATTTAGCAGAAGACGAGTCGGGACAAAATTACGGTAGTGGTGGTGGTAATAGTACCATATACAATTCATTGAAAAAAACTTCAACAGTTATAGAAGATAATGCAACTGATTCGCCAGAACCTCAAGAAAAAGTTCCTAATCCTACAAAGGGAGAGTCGTTGCACAAAGCCAATACAGATAATACAGATCAAACAAAATTAAGGGACTTTTTAAAGAACCTTGATGACGAATAAATCATACAAAAGAATAGTAATACCCAAAGGTTTAGACTTAGGAACCAGTAGACGTACCTGTCTTCAATTGGCAAATACAATCAGTATAAGATCAGGTTTAGAAATATTTTCAGATGTTGAAAATATTCAACAAGGAGATTTGGTAATACTTGGCGGTGTTGGTGGACATGATGGTTTTCAAAAGTATCATGAGTCTTTTCAAGAAAAAAATATTGATTATGTGAACGTTGAAAAAGGATATTGTAATTGGTGGAAACCGGTTTACTGGAGAGTTACATTCAACGAAAATCAAATTTTAGATATAAAAGGTGAATACACCAACGAGCGATTTGTTAAATTTAAACTAAAAATAAAACAGTGGCAAATGGGGGAACAAGTATACATCGTTGCTCCTAGTCAAAATGGATTAGAAGTATATGGCATTAAACAAAATGTAGATCAATGGATAGAATCCACTACACAAGAAATTAAAAAACACACAAACAGACCAATCAAAATTAGAAAAAAGATGCCTAAGAAAGCAAGAGGTTCAAGAGGTTTTTGTAATTCTTTAGAAAACATTTACTGTGTGGTCAGTTTACACACCATGGCAATGACCGAAGCACTACGAGAAGGATGTCCTGTAATCAGTCTTGTGCCAGGCTGTGTAAAAGATTACAGTGTAAACTCAATTGATAAAATTAACAACTTGTACTACCCAGAAAACAGACAATACCTGTTCAACTGTTTAACCAATTTACAATTCAACTCTGACGAATTAATATCCGGTGTTGCTTGGGACACCATGAGCAAATACTACGGAATCAGCATCAGCAAACAAGCCTAGAGGCGGACAGCAAAATTCCGCAAAGCGGTAACGCAGAAATTTCAAATCCGCGAAGCGGTAAGCACAGCGATTTCGGTAAGCAATTTTAATCTATGATTTTTCTTTTGACGCCTCGTCTTTTGACATCAAGTGTGCTACAATGTATTCCACCGTCCCAAAACAAATAGTGTCTTTGTGGCACAACGTGACAGTCTATGTGTAAGGACTTCAGTTTTGCAAACAGTTTGGGTATGTGTCGTGCAAACACAATGTTGTTTCTGTCTATCACCAACACATTGAGATCAAAGCAAACTTCTTGACTGTAACCTCTCCAATTCTCCAAGTACTTGTCTATCCAAGCAATGTCCATTTTGTTTTTGGCTTCTGCATAATCTTGTACATATCTGTCCATTTTTAGTTCAGGCAAACAGTCACTCACATCAATCAACTGTTTGTTGTGTAAGCATTGAGGCACCCATTCCTTGCCTGCGTGTATCACTGTGTCATCATCTATCATGATGAAGCCGTGGTCAATGTGACCAAAGCCATTGAATCTTGTGCCGGCATTGTGATGAAATTTATACTCACTCAGTTCACGTTTGCACCATTCTAAACCTGAAGTTGTGCCAGGTCCTTCGTGATTCACAATGATGGAATCGCCTGCTTTGTACATGGTGGCAGTGTGCCACAACACTCTGTCCATCAATTTTTCTTTGTAGGTTTTGTCGTTCACAAACCAATCATCTTGGTTGTTCAAGTCCATCAACATGGGTGCTGGTTGGCTGATCCAACGATGACCTTGTTGAAACAACTGTTCAAATATTCGGTAATAACTGACGGAGTCAAAGTACCTGTCTGTGTAACTGGTGTAGGTTTGTATCACAGTGTTGCCCATTACCAGCAAGGCATCTCTAGGCACAACAGGTGCTATGGGAAACTGCACATTGAACTCAGGCATCTGCGTGTGATCATGATGTGTGTACACATTGGGTCGCATGACTTCAATGTTGCCTTGTTTGAGAAAGTCTGCCAACTGATCCAGGTCTTGTTTGGTCTCTTCTAAAATTTTATTGAACTGCGAGGCATTGTGATGAGTCAACAAGTGACTGATTTGTTCTGGAGTGTATGTGTCTCCCACTATCACTGACTCCAACGGATCGTATTCTGTGTATATCATTTGATCTGTTGCTCCAAAATTTCAAAATATTCATCAGTGGCATTTACAGGAACAATAAAAAACTTGTGAGTGTCTCCTCTATGAGCACTGAACAGCAAACCAAACACACTGTTCACTATGTATCCTTGTGATTCAAAAACCTTTTGAGCACGTTGTTGTACAGTGAAATGATTATCCAACGGCATTTCTTTGTGCAGAATATCTATGTACTTGAAGCAACTCAATATGCCTGGCAGACTGTAATTGTATGTGAAACCGTGTTCCCAATCAAAATTATCCGGCAACACTTGATCTATTCTATCACCGTACAGTGTGATGCTGAGTGGAAAATATCCTGCTGTGACGGCTTTGCCCATAGTAAAGATGTCTGGCTTGACCGGCAGATTTCTCCAGCCCACAAATGATCCTGTTTTGCCACCGCCTATAAAAATATCATCCAGAATCAACACAACTCCTTGTGCCTGCAACTGTTTCATCTTGTTCCAGAATTCATCTGAATGAGGTTGTAACTGTTGAGCATACTGACAGGTTTCCACCATCACACACAACACTTCATCCCAATTGGTGTCATTGATATTGAAATCTGTAGACAAACGCACAACTTCTGTGTAACGATTCAATGTGTAGAAAGGATTGTCGAACAGACTGTCTCCCAAGTTATTGGTCAGAAATGTTGATCCGTGATAACTGTTGTTGAATGTCACAATTTTTTTACGTTGATGCTGACCTAATTGATGTTGATAAGCACTGGCTAATTTGATAGCACCTTCATTAGCATCTGATCCACTCAATGCAAAAATACTCTTGTAACCACACATATTGTACAACTGATCAGCCAATTGCCATGACACATCATTCAATCTCAAATTGGAATCTTCCATTATAAAACTTTCGGCAACCTCAGGCTTCATTTTCATTTGATCACACACATAATCTATGATGTCAAATCTTTCAAACCCTAGCACGAAACAACTGAAATGCAACAATGGATCAATCTGTTTTACACCATCCACAATGTTTCCATACTGCCAAGAGGGGTTTTCAAATCCAACAATATCTTGTCTTCCTGGTATTAGTCCTGGAAATTTTCTCATAGATTCCAATAACTCCTTTCAGTTGTAATATACAGTGTAACTCTCCATTCATCACTCCAATTCCAACTGCCGTGTGCTTGTTCTGGAAGGAAACTGACTGCGTCGCCTTGTGCGATATAAATTTTTTCTTCTGCTATTTGAAATCCAACTGCTTCCACATTATTGCTAGGAATATTAATACCGAACACAGTTGGAATCAATAATATTTCTTGTTTGTTAATATAATCTTTTTTGTCCACATGAACAGGAATCGTGTGTCCTGGTTTCGTAAAATTGACAGCCACGTGTATTACTCCAGGAATATCTTTAGTGGCTTCATAAGTTCTATTCCATTCTGCACTCCATTTTGTTTTTTTATAAAAATGCACAATAGGTACTCCCCACCATCCACATCTATAATCTACTAGATTCGCTTCGTAAACTTCTCCTGCATTTACAGTTTCTTTTTCTATATCGTGTGATTGACTCCAGTCTTCCCAATCCTTCCTACACAGATCATATAGATTTTTAAAACGATCGTGATGTTTGTATTGATAAGTTTTAATCATTTAAACTGTCCTTATCTAAGAATATTTGAAAAGTTAACCTCGGGTCAGCACCATAAGACACAGGAGCAACTCCATGGGGTTCCACTCCGTTATTGAGTATTGCTGTGTTGTACACTGGAGTTATAAATTTTCCTTCCATATCATCAAATTTATTTTTATGCATGAATTGACCACCCCAATTATTTTGCCAAGTTTTGTTCATAAAAATTGTTATGCCACAAGTGTTGCTGTTGCCTGTAGTATCATCGTTTGACGGAGCATCGGTGTGCCAATCTATAGAGCATCCAGAGCCGGCATAGTGCAACATACACACAAAGTCTTTTGGTTTGTGTTTTATAATTTTTGCATCTAACAAATATTTTACAATGCTTTCTTTTAGTTGATCTGTTTTTAAAACCATTATCTCTAGATTATGTTTCACTCCTTTTTTCTCATAAAAAGAATAACCATGTATCCAGTCGCCTTTATCAAAATTTTGTAGATAGCATTCTTGTATTAATTCTAACGTTGCGGTATCAAAAAAATTGCTTATTATTTTCATAAATCAAAACTGTCCTCTAGCAAAGACAAACAAAAAGTAATCCTTCGCTCGTTTGTTTTATTGTAAACACCATGTGGTACACGCCCACCATCTAAACATAGAATAGAATCTTCTGGCAAATACAATTTTTTATCTCCCCAGTTCATACCACAATTTTCTGCAGTGGTCTTTGGTTGTTTAAGGTAATACATTAATGTAAATGTTTTATCAACATTGTCTTCAGGCATTCCTTCTATATGACTCCAGTCGGTGTGTTCTAACATTTCACTTTGAGGATTAACAATTATGATTGCACTGTAACTGATGCCATGTAAATTTTTAATTTTGTCTACTACTGATTCATACCTTTCAGGTGGTTGACGATCAACAAATCTGTTGTAGATATCATAACTGTATGTTTCTACTTTTTCATCATGCACACCTTGGTCCCAACCTTCATTCCAGTCTTCAACTCTAAAATCTTTCATATCCTGTTCAACATTGTACAGATTTTTGATTTCTTGGAAAATGGCTTCCAACTTGTTATAATCTTTATATTTGGTATAGTCTATAAGCATGGTGAATTAAATTCAAAAATATTTATAAACTGTTGAATTTAAAGGTCGTAGGTATGGTTTTGATACTGATAGACACATATACGCCTCAACAAACAATGGCCCTTGTACTGACGTGTATGACGTTTTAACAGGCGTTTATTAGGGCGTTCTATCAGTCAATAATGCTGTAAAATTATTGCTG
>Ga0257114_1000043_pt1 | contig 90784 bp, 80 predicted proteins | sample SI112_10mmetaG_FD_190149 | JGI IMG/M metagenome (GOLD analysis project Ga0257114, IMG submission 190149) | Marine microbial communities from Saanich Inlet, British Columbia, Canada - SI112_10m | ecosystem: Environmental > Aquatic > Marine > Inlet | place: Canada: British Columbia | collected...
GCTTCATCTTTTTATCTGATATTAGCAAAAAGCCTCAGGAAATATAGTTATATTACCCTCATTTTTTACAAATATCAAATAAAAATATTTTGCTATATTGTCCATTTTTAAATGGGAAATGGTATTAAACGGAGCTCATGGTCTTGGATTTAAAAAAGAAGATTTAAATTTAGATGGAAAAGCAATTGACAATGTTATAATCGAAAGATTTTTTAGATCTTTAAAATATGAAGAAATCTATATTAATCCATGCGATACTGTAACAGAGTTAAAATCACAAATAAATAATTATGAGAGCTTCTCTCTGTTTCTTCCATAGCTTATTTAATATGATGTTAAATATGTCACCTAATGGCACTTTATTGCCATCTTTACCACTTATCTTATAGCTAATAGATGATTGACTATAAGTAATATTATTAGGATTAACAAATGATATAGAATTATAATCTTCACCTCTTAACTTTTTAGACTGTGTATCTCTTAAATATCTTCCTGACCTTCCTGGCAATTTGCTATCCCTAATAATTTTTTCAATATTAAATGCTGCATATAATTCAGATAAGTCCTTCCCTATATCTACCTTTTTTTTAAGTGTGAATCACCATTTTTATTTGTAATTAATATATCAGTTTCATATTTTTTTCCAAATAAACCCTTTTTTCTTCAAGTAGCTCCTTGGCAAGATTTATGTGAGTTAAAGTTTGTTGACATAAGAGGTTTGTTTCGTAACAACTCTTCTTATTAAGAGCTATTTTTATATATTCTAGTGCTTTTTCGTAATCACCTTTAGCCATATAGATTTGAGCCATTATTTGTTTAGTAACAGCTTGAGTGTCGGTAGATCCTTTGTCTTCAGCTATAATTAAATATAATAATGCCTCTTCTATTTCCCCTTTTTTATAAAAAACATTAGAACATGTTTGATATATTCTGGATATTGCATTATCATTATTAGTGTCAATTGATTTTACTATCTTTATAGCTGCTAATATTGTTTGTTCAGCATCTGGTGAATATATATTTTTATTTACCCACATTGAATTATATATTGCATCTTGTAAAGTTCCTGATCCCATAATTTTTTTAATTATATTTCTATAAAATTCAAAAATTTTATGGTAATTCTAGTTTATAATATTACAATCTAGAAGTTACCAAAAAGTATACTGTCTGTCAGATCAAGTAGTGGTTTTTACATAAAAATATAATAAATATCAAAAAAACATTTGCAAAAATCCCTAAAATTGAAAAAGTGGTTCTTTATAGATCAAGAGCTAAAGGAAATTATCACAATGGTTCAGATATTGATATTACAATTTTTGGGGAAGATTTATCTTTACAAATAAATGCTGAATTATCAATGTTTTATACCATTTCCCATCTAAAAAACTATGTTAAAAGATTGAACAATATAGCAAAAACACCAATTAATAAATTTTATGTTTTCGAACCTAAGAATGAATGGCGAGAAGCTAAGGTTTGACTTGTGTAAACCCTTCAATCTTAAATTGATTTGACTAATCATCCTGATTGGCTGGGATGGCAGGATGACGTCAGCGCTTCGTTTGACTAGCAAATTTTAACCTCACTAAATTCGCTTCGCTCATTAAGATTGGTTACCAAAAATTGTCGAACCTGCAGGTTCTCATTCCTGCATTATATCAGATTATTTTGAGATTGTAAAAAATCATATATATAACAATTATAATAAAGAATGGCTGCCCATAATTGATATTATTCGAACTAAATATCAAAAAGAATTAAGGTTTTTATATTTACAATCTAAAGAAGTAGTAAGCTTTAAATAAAATAATGAAACTTAATTTATTGAGATCAAAAATTTATTATTTATAATGTAGTTTTTCCAAATTTATTAAAAATTACAATGTTTGAGCAAACTTTTAAAAATATAGATAATATTCTTCATAAGGATGCTGGTTGCGGTAGTGAGCTTGATTATGTTGAGCAAACTTCTTGGCTACTATTTTTAAAATATTTAGATGATTTAGAAAATGATAGAAAGACAGAGTCGGAATTAATAGGTAAAGAATTTAAGCCAATTATTGCAAAGCAATTTTGCTGGAATATTTGGGCAATGCCAAAAGATGATAAAGGTGATGTCGATCATCATAAATTAGCAACGGGTGATGATTTAAGGGATTTTGTTGATCAAAAATTATTTCCATATCTTAGAAATTTTAAAGAAAATATCAGCAATCCAAATACAATAGAATATAAAATTGGCGAAATATTCTCTGAATTAAAAAACAGAATTCAAAGTGGTTATAATTTAAGGGAGGTAATTAATTTAATAGATAAATTGCATTTTAGAACCATTAAAGAAAGATGTGAGATGAGCCATCTCTATGAGGCTAAAATTCAAAATATGGGCAATGCTGGTAGAAATGGCGGCGAATATTACACACCAAGAGCATTAATTAAAAGCATTATTAAAGTTATAGATCCTAAAATTGGCAATAAAATTTATGATGGTGCAGTTGGATCAGCAGGTTTTTTATGTGAAGCATTTGAATATTTAAACCAGAATAATCTTTCAACTAAAGAAAGTGAAATTTTACAAAATGAAAGTTTTTATGGTAAGGAAAAAAAGGCTCTAGCTTATATTATTGGCATAATGAATATGATATTACATGGCATAAAAGCCCCAAATATCATTCATAGTAATAGCCTATCTGAAAATATTAATGATATTACCCCCTTTTATGATGTAATTTTGGCAAATCCTCCTTTTGGCGGTAAGGAAAGATTGGAAGTTCAAGAAAATTTTAATATTAAAACTAGCGAGACAGCCTTTTTATTCCTGCAACATTTTATCAAAAGCCTTAAAGCTGGTGGCAAGGCGGCAATTGTTATTAAAAATACTTTTTTAAGCAATAGTGATAATGCTTCAATTTCTCTTAGGAAAAAATTATTAGATGAATGTAATTTACATACAATTCTTGATTTACCACAGGGGACATTTTCAGGTGCTGGTGTAAAAACAATTGTATTATTTTTTGATAAGGGAGAAGCAACCAGAGATATTTTTTATTATCAATTAAATTTGGATCGTAATTTAGGTAAAACCAACCCACTTAATGAAAAAGATTTAAAAGATTTTATTAATTTACAAAAGGATAGAAAAATAAGTGAAAATAGTTGGATTTTTAATTTAAGAGATATTGACGAAAAAACTTATGATTTATCAGTTAAAAACCCTAATAAAAAAGATGAAAATATTTTAAGAAAACCAGAGGAGATTTTAGAGGAGATGCAGAAATTAGATAAAAAAGGAGATAATATTTTAAAGCAAATTAAAGAAATTTTATGAAAAAAATTGATAAAGACATTAGATGGCTACAAAGACTTGATAATTTTCAAAAAGCTTTTTTATCCCTAAAAGAAGCTATGGAATTATCCATGACAAGAGATTTATCTGATATTGAAAAAGAGGGTTTTATTCAAAGATTTGAATATAATTGGGAACTTTCTTGGAAAACTATAAAGGAATTTTATAAATATCTTGGCGATTCATCAATACAAGGTAGTAGAGATGCATTTTTAATGGCATATAAAAATGGACTAATTAAGTCAGAAGAACATGGTCAATATTTTATGAATTCAATAAAAAGCAGAAATGACACTGTTCACGGCTATAATAAAGAAACTGCTAATGAAATTTTTTGCGCAATTAGAGATAAATATTACAAAGCTTTTGAAGAATTGCTTAAATCTCTTTTAAGAGAGAAAAAATCAAGAAATTTATAAAATGTTTGGCTTAAGTGATAAAAATATAATAAATATCAAAAAAACATTTGCAAAAATCCCTAAAATTGAAAAAGTGGTTCTTTACGGATCAAGGGCTAAAGGAAATTATCACAATGGTTCAGATATTGATATTACAATTTTTGGGGAAGATTTATCTTTAGAAAATTCCATTTATCCTTTGATCGACCTTTTAGATGAGCTTTATCTTCCTTATATGTTTGATATTTCTATTTTTGATAGAATAGATAATGAAAATTTAAAAGATCATATTAAGAGAGTTGGAAAGATTTTTTATATTAAAGAAAAAGAATTACCAAAAAATTGGGAAGTTAGAAAATTAGGTGAGGTTTGTGATTTTCAAAATGGATTTGCCTTTAAAAGTAAGACTTACAAAGAGACTGGACTGCCAATCCTAAGAATAACCAATATCCAAGACAATAATTTAGGAACCAAGAAACTAGTTTATTTTAATGAAAGTGATTACAAAGAAAACCTTGAAAGATTCCAAGTTCTTAAAGAGGATTTAGTTATTGCAATGTCTGGTGCAACAACTGGAAAACTCGGTGTGAATAATACTGATAAAATCTTTTACCTAAATCAACGAGTTGGTAAATTTATTCCAAAGAAAGGTTTATCAAAATCATTTCTTCACTATTTTTTATCTACGAAAATCGAAGAATCACTAAAGATTTCAGCTGGAGCAGCACAACCAAATTTAAGTACCGAACAAATAAAGGGTTTTAAAATACCAACTCCACCACTAGAAGAACAAAAACAAATTGTAGCAATTTTAGATAAAGCATTTGAAAAAATTGATGAGGGAATAAAAATTGCCAAACAGAATTTAAAAAATACTAAAGAATTATTTGAAAGCTATTTACAAGAGATTTTTGAAAATAAAGGCAATAATTGGGAAGAAAAAACCTTAAATGAAATTTATGATGTAAGGGATGGAACACATGATAGTCCAAAATATCAAGAAAGCGGATATCCACTAATCACCTCAAAAAATTTAAAAAAAGATTTATTAAATTATGACAGAATTAAATACATATCCAAAGAGGATTATATTAACATCAACAAGAGGAGTAAAGTTAACAAGGGAGATATTTTATTTGCTATGATAGGAACTATTGGAAATCCAGTTGTTATTGAAAATGAACCAGATTTTGCAATCAAAAATGTTGCTTTATTTAAAGTTCCTCAAAATCAGAATGCTTATTTCTTAAAATATTATTTAGATTCAAGGGCTGTTATTGATAAAATGAAAAATGAGGCTAAAGGAACAACGCAACAATTTGTAGGACTGGGGTATTTAAGAAGTTTTAAAATACAAATTACACCACTAAAAACCCAAACCCAAATAGTAAACAAACTAAACCAACTACAAGAAAAAACTAAAGCCCTAGAAAGCATATATCAACAAAAACTAGCCAATTTAGAAGAATTGAAAAAATCAATCTTACAAAAAGTCTTTAATGGCGAATTAGTAATATCAACCACAAATCAAGCCAATGAATAATAAAATTGAAATTTATACTAATAAAGAGAATGAAACTGAAATTTCAGTCCAATTTAAAAATGAAAATGCTTGGCTTAATCAAGCACAAATTATAAAATTATTTAACAGAGATCAATCTGTTATATCTAGGCATATTAGTAATATTTTTAAAGAAAATGAGCTAGATAAAAAAAGCAATATGCAAAAAATGCATATTGCAAATTCTGATAAGCCAGTAGATTTTTATAGTTTGGATGTAATTATTTCTATTGGCTATAGGGTTAAATCAAAAGAAGGTACAAAATTTAGAATTTGGGCTAATAAAAGATTGAAAGAATATTTAATTAAAGGATGTAGCATTAATCAAAAAAGATTAGATGAATTACAACAAACAATTAAATTAATTAATAATAATATCAATATCAAAAATATTGAATTAGATGAAGCTAAAGGAGCTTTAGAAATTATAAAAAATTATAATGAAAGTTTTATTTTGCTGAATCATTTTGATTCTTCTTCTTTAGCGGAGGATAAATTAAATGAAGAAATTATTTATCAAATAAATTATGATGACGCCTTAAAAGCAATTACAGAATTAAAAAAGAATTTAATTGCCAAAAAAGAAGCTAGCGATTTATTTGGCAAACAAAAAGACAATTCATTTAAAGGAATTTTAAAAAATATTTTACAAAGTTTTGCTGGCCAAATGCTATATCCATCAATTGAACAACAAGCCTCACACCTTCTTTATTTTATCATTAAAAATCATCCTTTTACCGATGGTAATAAAAGGATTGGTGCTTTTATGTTTATTTGGTTTTTAGAAAAAAATAAACATTTACTCAAAAAATCTGGTGAATTAAAAATCAATGATAACGGCTTAGTAACTTTGGCTTTGTTGGTTGCAATGAGTGATCCAAAAGATAAAGATTTAATGATTAAGCTAATTATAAATTTAATTAAAAATAGTTATGAATGAGGCAGAAACTAGAGCAGAATTAATTGATCCAAAATTAAAAGAATGTGGCTGGGGTGTTGATCCTGACTCTAAGGTGCTTCGTGAAAGGGATGTTTGTAAAATAACTGATGGTAAAATTAACAGATCAGGAAAAAGAGAAAAACCGTTAATTGCTGATTATATTTTGGTTTATAAGGGTGTTAAATAGCAGTAATTGAAGCTTCAGAAGGTATAGCGCAAGCAAAGCAATATGCTGATAAATTAAGGTTGGATACAACTTATGCCACTAATGGTAAAGAAATTTACCAAATTTGCATGCAAACTGGCATTGAGGGGGAAGTAAAAGATTTTTTATCACCTGGGGAATTATGGAATAAAACCTTTCCAGAACAAAATGACTGGAGGGAGACATTTTCAAATATCTCTTTTAAAAATAAAGGTGGAGATTGGAAAGTTAGATATTATCAAGAAATTGCAGTTCAAAATGTTTTAGAAGCAGTTGCGAGTAATAAAAAAAGAATTTTATTAACTCTTGCCACAGGAACAGGAAAAACCACAATTGCTTTTCAAATTGCTCATAAATTATTTCAAGCAAGATGGAGTTTATCAAAAGATGCCGCAAGAAGACCAAGAATTTTATTTTTAGCAGATCGTAATATTTTAGCTAGTCAGGCATTTAATGATTTTAATTCATTTTTAGCTTTTGAAGAAAATGCCCTTAGAAGAATAAAACCTGAAGAGATAAAAAAAGATGGTTATGTGCCAACTAATGCCAATATATTTTTTACTATCTTTCAAACCTTTATGAGTGGTAAGGATGAAGAGGGAAATGATAAGCCATATTTTGGGCAATATCCAAAAGATTTTTTTGATTTTATTATTATTGATGAATGTCATCGAGGTGGTGCCAATGATGAAGGAAATTGGAGGGCAATTTTAGAATATTTTTCCGATTCTTATCAATTGGGACTAACAGCAACACCAAAAAGAAAAGATAATATTGATACTTATCAATATTTTGGTGAGCCAGTTTATAGCTATTCTTTAAAAGAAGGTATTAATGATGGTTTTTTAACACCTTTTAAGGTTAAAAGAATTAAAACAACCTTAGATGATTATATTTATGTTGGTGATGATGAAATTGTAGAGGGAGAAATTGAAGAAGGAAAATTATATGAGGAAAAGGATTTTAATAAAAATATTGAAATAAAAACAAGAGAAGAAGAAAGGGTAAAAATATTTTTAAAAAATATTGATCAAAATGAAAAATCTATTATTTTTTGTGCAAATCAGTCTCATGCAGCATTAATTCGTGATTTAGTTAATCAAAACAAGAAAAGTAAAAATCCCAATTATTGTGTGAGAGTTACTGCAAATGATGGTAAAATTGGTGAAGAATTTTTAAAAGAATTTCAGGATAATGAAAAATTAATTCCAACAATCTTAACAACATCGCAAAAATTATCAACTGGTGTTGATGCTAGAAATATCAGAAATATTGCCTTAATGCGACCAGTAAATTCAATGATTGAATTTAAGCAAATTATTGGTAGAGGAACAAGGCTTTTTGATGATAAGTATTTCTTTACAATTTATGATTTTGTTAATGCTTATAATCATTTTGCAGATCCTGATTGGGATGGTGAGTCAATAGATCCACCAATAATAGATAGTGATCCAGATAATAATCAGCCAAATGATAATAAAGATAATGGTGAAAATAAAGAAAATGAAGATATATCAGAAGAAAAAAATAAAAAAAGGAAAATTATTAGAGTAAAATTAAGAGATGGTAAAGAAAGGGAGATAAATCATATGGTATCAACTTCTTTTTGGAGTAAGGATGGAAAGCCAATTACAGCAACTGAATTTATGGAAAATTTATTTGGCAAAATGCCAGAATTTTTTCATAGTGAAGATGAGTTAAGAAAAATTTGGAGCAAGCCAGATACCAGAAAAAACCTATTAGATAAATTAAGTGAAGAAGGTTTTGGAGGAGATGAATTAAAAACATTACAAAAATTAATTGATGCTCAAAATAGTGATTTATTTGATGTTTTAGAATATGTTTTTAATTCTCATAAGCCAATTACCAGAAGTCAAAGAGTGGAAAAAGCAAAAATTGATATTTTTAAGAATCTCAATGATCAGGAAAGTGAATTTATTGATTTTATTTTAAGTAAATATATTGAAATTGGCGTTGAAGAATTATGGCAAGACAAATTACCAACATTACTTAGAAATAAATATGGTAGTTTGGATGATGCCAAGAATACTCTAGGAGATGTTAACAAAATTAGTTTGTTATTTATTGATTTCCAAAAATATTTATATCAATAGGATTTAACCAAAAAAATAAAAATGTAATGAATGGGCAAGATCTAGCAAAAGAGAAAATAAAATTAATATTAGATTATATTAATGAAATTAGAGCTATAACTCCCAAAAATGAACCAATTAAATTATCTTACAGTAAGTTAATTTATTTATCAGTTTATGGATATTCAATTGATGAAAATTTTTCAATAGTTTTTTGAAAAAATTGGAGCTTGATAAAGAGCTTATAAAGATTAATAAATTTGGGAAAGATGCTCAATATGTTGATGAGTTATATTATAGCAAAATTGATGATGATTCTTATATTATTGAAATCAAAGAAGGATTCGATGAATATTGTAATGAAATTTTTGCTGAAGATAGTAATATCAATAAAAATATTATTCCAAATAAAAAGGAATTAAAAGTTTCATATTCTGAACATTCTAGGAAAATAATATTAAATGATTTTTTTCTTATTGCTAAGCCTGATTTTGATTCAGAAAATGAACAAATATTTCATTATTTATACAGAAATCCAAATAAATCAATTACAAAATCAGAAATAATTAGCGATTTAAAAACAACACTTACCAAAGATTTTAGCAAAATAATTGAGAATTTAAATTTTAAAAAGAATTTAATAGGCGCTTTTTTTGATGTTTCTAAAAACTCAATTCAATTTCATAATCCAGTTTCACAAGAAAGATTGAATGCTTTAGATATTACAGAAATTTCAATTCAGGTTAAATAATAAATTTTTTAACCTTTTTATCCCTTTTTAAACCTATCTTCCCTCTTCACAGCGACAAACCCTGAAATCCCCCTATGATTGGGGCATGATTTCAGAAAATCCAAAAAACACAGATTTAAAAGAATCTTTAGAAAAGATTTATGATACCAAACTGGATCAAGAAGAAGTTCTTGAGTCAGAAAGAAATCTTTTTGGCTTTTTTGAATTACTTCATCAAATTGATCAAAATAATAAAAGTAATGAAAATAACCGAAATTCAAATTGAATTTATTAAGCCAAATAATGGACTTATTGCCTTTGCTAGTCTTGTTATTGATGGCAATATTTATCTTTCAAGCATAGCAATTCATAAAAAAACTAAATTCAGCAAATTATCGCTTAACTTATCCTAGTAAGGGAAAATTTAATTTATTTTACCCTATAAATAAAGAATCTAGTAAAAAAATTGAATTAGCAATTTTAGAAAAATTAAAAGATGTAATGAATAAAAATGATAGATACAATAGTTTTAATTTTGCCAAATAATCAATTTAAGGTTAAAGATGTAAATAAATTTTCACCACCTTTTGAAGAAAAAAGATCAAAAAATAATGCTAGATTTAAATATATTTATAACCCTAATAAATATCAAAAGCAAATAGCATATTATCCAAGATTAACCATTTTACAACAATCTTTTGCAATGGGATCAGATTCAAAATTAAAAATTGAATTTTCAGTTCCTAAATTACTATTTGGCAATAATTTTGTTGAAATAGATGATTATTGCTTTGATTTAATCATCAATAATTTATTTAAAAAATTAGATGATATGGCAATTTACACCTCAAAAAATTATCTAATATCCGCTTATGTTAGGAAAATTGATTATTCAAAAAATATTATTTTAGAAAAACATATTTCTTGCTCAATGCTAATTTCTGAATTATCAAAATTAAATCTTAATTCAAGGTTAGATCTAACAAAAACAGATTATCGCAATGATGGTCATGCCATTGTTTGTCATAGCAATTTATTTGAAATAAAGATTTATGATAAAGTAAAAGATTTAGAGCAAGGAAAAAAATATGGAGAAAAAAGAAATATTGAAAGATCTAAACAAAATTTTGATTTAATTGATATGATGAATAATAAGGAGATTTTTCCTGATGTTATTAGAATTGAAGGTAGATTTTCAAGAATAAAATTAAAATCTATTTTTAAAAAAATTAATATTGAATCTAAATTAACATTTAAAGAACTTTTTAATCAAAATTTATCAAGAGAGGTTTTATTGCATTTTTTTGATCAGATTAAAAAAAATCTTCATATTATGCATTTTGATTTGAATGATATTGATAATTTAATTTGCAATATCAAAAACCAATTTCCAAGAGCGAAATCAACAAAAATTATGCAAATAGTAGGTTTTATCAATATTGTCCAAAAAATAGGCAACAGAGCCACTAGAATTGAACTAAATATTAAAGATCATCAATGGTATAGAATACAAAAAGAAATCAAAGAAATTGAGTCAGACAAGAAGAATCATAAATTTTTAGCAATTCTTGATTTGGAAAATAAGTTAAAAGAATTTAAAATGATAAAAATCTCAGATTTAGAAAATCTTAAAAAATGTAATGATAATATTAATATTCAATAAAAACCACTATGATAAATCAATCTAACATTATTCAAGTTCAGGGTGTAAATATCAAAATCATCAATCATAATAATGATGAATATATTTGTTTGACTGATATTGCTAAAAAATTTGGTGGTTCAAAATTAATTGAAAATTGGCTTAGAACCAAGTCAACAATAGAATTTCTTGGGGTTTGGGAAAAAATTAATAATCAAAATTTTAATTCCATCGAATTCGAGGGAATTAAAAATAAAGCAGGAAGTAATAAATTTTTATTATCAGCTAAAAAATGGATTAATAGCACCAATTCCATAGGAATAATTGCTAAAACTGGAAAATATAATAGCGGAACTTATGCTCATAGAAATATTGCTCTTGAATTTTGTAGTTGGTTAAGCCCTGAATTTAAATTATATCTAATAACTGAATTTGAGAGGCTAAAAAAAGAAGAGTCAAAAAATCAAAATCTTGATTGGAATATGTCAAGATTTTTGGCTTCTGTAAAATATAAAATTCAAACTGATTCAATTAAAGAAAATTTAATTCCAAAATTAGAGATATCTAAAAGAAAAGAATTTTTAATTTACGCCAGTGAAGCCGATTTATTAAATTTAGTGATATTTGGTAAAACTGCCAAAGAATGGCGAGATGAAAATCCAGACCTTGCAAAAAATAATAATATTAGAGATTTTGCCAATATTATTCAATTAGTTGTTTTGTCAAATCTTGAAAGCTCTAATGCTAAAATGATTGAAGAAGATGTTTCCAAAGAACAAAGATTAGAAAAATTACACAATCAAGCAATTAGAGAAATTAAATCACTACAAGAAATTAATCATCTCAATAAAAAATTAAAGTAATGAAAGCAATAATTCTAGCAAGGGTTTCAACCAATGATCAGCAAGATGGGCATTCAATAGATGCTCAAAAAGTAAGATTAAAACAATATTGTAATAAAAAATCTTTAGAAATTATCAAGGAATTTACAATTATTGAAAGCTCAACACAAGGCAAAAGAAAAGAATTTTATGAAATGCTTGAATTTGCCAAAAAGCAAAAAGAAATTATTGCCATAGTTGCAGATAAGATTGATAGAGTTCAAAGAAGTTTTAAAGAATCAACAATTTTGGATGAATTAATTAAAGCAGAAAAAATTGAATTACATTTTAACACAGAAAATATAATTATTGGCAAAGATTCAAAGGCTAGCGATATTATGATGTGGGATTTTGGTATTATGGGAGCAAAAACTTATGTTTTAAATTTATCTGATAATGTCAAAAGAAGTTTAGAATATAAGAAAAATCATGGTGAGTATGGTGGTAGAGCACCAGTTGGATATTTAAATTTTAAAAATACAGAGGGCAAAAATGATATTAAAATTGATTCTGACAAATCCTATTTGATTAAAAAAATATTTAATTTATACGCAACTGGAACAACTTCTTGTCATCAATTAGCTAAAAAATGTAAAGATTGGAGTTTAACCAATAATCTTAGTAATGCTAAAACGCTTTCTCATAATGTGATAAATAACTTGCTAAAAAATCCTTTTTATTATGGTATGATGAAAATTAAGGGTGAATTATATCCTCATAATTATGAGCCTTTAATTTCAAAAGAATTATTTGATAAATGCCAAGAGGTAAGAATTGGCTATAAAAAACAAAATTTTAGACAGGTAAAAAATGATTTCATATTTAAAGGATTAATAAGATGTGAAAATTCAGATAGAATAGTTTCTTGCGACCTAAAGAAGAAAAAATATGTTTATTTAATATGCCGAGATAAAAATAATCCAGAAAAGAAAATTTTTGTTAAAGAAGAAGTAATTTTAAATCAGATCAAAGAAGTTTTTAGATCAATTAAAATTCCAAATGAATTATTAGAAAATATAAAGACCTATTTGCAAAATAGTGCTAATGCAGAAAGAGAATTTCATAAAAGTCAGATCAGTAAATTTGAAAAAGAAAGTTGTGATATTCAAAAAAAATTAGATGTTTTACTAGATTTAAGAATTTCATTGAGTATTACACAAGATATATATGACAAAAAGGCAAAAGAATTAAAAGAAAGACAGCAAGAAATAAATGCCGAATTATCAATATTGCATAATGCTGATAAGGAGTTTGGAATTACCCTTACAAGTATAATATCCCTAGCATCGAGAGCCTATGAAATTTTTGAAAGTTCGAAAATAGAGCAAAAACGCCAATTGATAAATTTTATGTTTTCGAACCTAAGAATGAATGGCGAGAAACTAAGGTTTGACTTGCGTAAACCCTTCAATCTTAAATTGATTTGACTAATCGTCCTGATTGGCTGGGATGGCAGGATTCGAACCTGCGCATGACGGGATCAAAACCCGTTGCCTTACCGCTTGGCCACATCCCAAGAAGAAGTGTAAAAAAATGAAGATGTTGGTTTAAATGATAAAGGGTAATTTAATTAATATTTTCCTTATTGCTTTTGATATATCTTCACTATAAGAGTCAAATTATGCCAATTGATGTTAGTTAAAGTCAAGGAATATTTAAAAAAGATTCGACAATGCTAATTTTATCTTTCTAAATTAAAAAAAATATCTATTCTTTATCAAGAAGTATAAAAATTATGCATTAATTTAAATTTTTTTCTGATATAATATGAAAATAATCCAATATCTTTTAATATTACCAATAATTTTCCTTATCATATCCTGCTCTAATAAAAGTTTATCACCAAAAACTAAAATTATTACTAAAAATTTCTTACCTAATAATAGCGATATACCATTATTTTCTGATTTTCTGATTTTGGATGAGGAAACTCTTAATTTTGACTCATCTTCCGGCAATATTTCTCATATTACTTATGAATCTAAATCTAAAATTAATATTATCAGTAAATATTATGAAAATAATCTTAAAAATTTAGGTTGGAAAAAAATTGATGAATCAATAAATTTCATCTCTTTTGAAAGGGATAAGGAAAAGCTTAAAATATCATATGATTTAAGTGATAATAATCTAATTGTTAAATTTTTTATAATTAAAAATGGCTAAAAATCTACAATTAAAAATTAAGGAAGATATTGCCCATCTAATTTTTAATTTACATGATGAAAAAGTTAATAAATTAAGTGAAAAAATCCTTTTTGAACTAGAAAATATTTTAGAAAAAATTGAAAAAAACTCTAAAATAAAGGCCTTAATCATCTCTAGCTCTAAAAAAGATATTTTTATTGCTGGTGCTGATATTAATGAAATTAAAGAATTAACAAATAAAAAATTAGCTAAGAAAAAGGTTCGAGAAGCTCAAAATATATTTTTTAAATTAGAAAATCTTAACATAGCAACAATTTCCCTCATTAATGGAGCTTGCCTTGGTGGTGGTTTGGAATTGGCCCTATCTTGCAAATATAGAATTGCTATTAAAAATCCTAAAACAAAATTAGGCCTTCCAGAAGTAAATTTAGGAATTTTCCCAGGATTTGGTGGTACACAAAGATTGCCAAGATTGATTGGTTTAGAAAAATCATTAAATATGATCCTCGGTGGTAAAGCTATTGATTCTTTTAAATCCTATAAAATTGGCCTTATAGATGCAATAAGTGATGAAGAATTTATTGAAGATAATTTAAATATTTTTCTAAAAGAAATATTATCCAACCCATCAAATAATAAATTTTTACAAAAAAGGCGTAAAGCAGCAACCAAAAGATTATTAACAGAGACAATTTTATGTAAAAAACATTTAATTTATTATTTTGCTCGTAAAAATATTATCAAAAAAACCAAAAATTTCTACCCTGCTCCACTTTTAGCACTTAATGTTATTAAACAAACCTATAATAAAAGAAATAAAATTGACGGTTGTAAAATAGAATCTAGGGAATTTGCTAAATTGGTAATTGGTAAAGTTTCTAAAAATTTAATTCATATCTTTTTTACCAGTGAAGAAGTTAAGAAAAAACATAAAATTAAAAATATTACTGCAATTTCCCATGCTGGATTATTAGGTGCTGGTGTTATGGGTGGCGGTATTGCTTTTACCTTAAGTAAAATAGATATTAAAGTTAGGATGAAAGATATCAGCAATTCTGCAATTGCTCTTGGCTATAAACAAGCTTTAAAAATTTATAATCAATTATTAAAAATCAGAAAATTTTCCAAAAGCGAAATTTCTAGAAAAATGAATAAAATTGATCATGATTTAACCTATAATAATTTTAAAAATTCTGATATAATAATTGAGGCAATAATTGAGAATATTGATATTAAAAAACACACTTTTGCTGAATTAGAAGGTGCAATACATAAAAATTGCATTATTGCTAGCAATACTTCTTCCCTCTCAATCAGTGAAATGTCCAGATCTTTAAAATATCCTGAAAGATTTGCTGGAATGCATTTTTTTAACCCTGTTAATCGCATGCCATTAGTTGAAATTATCAGAGGAAAAAAGACAAATCAAAAAACTATAGATAAAATTGTAGATTTAACTTTAAAAATGGGTAAAACCCCAATTGTTGTTAAGGATGTTGCGGGATTTTTGGTTAATAGAATTTTACTACCTTTTATTAATGAATCAGGATTTTTGCTTGAAGAGGATGGTGATATTAAAAAGATTGACCGCATTATTGAGGAATTTGGTATGCCAATGGGCCCTTTTACCTTGTCTGATATTGTAGGTATTGATGTTGGTCATAAGGTAGCAATTAGCCTTTTTGAGGCCCATGGTAGAAGGATGAAAATTTGCTCTATCCTAAATAAAATTTCTGAAAATAAAAAGATTTTAGGTCAAAAAACTAATTTAGGATTTTATAAATATAATAAATCTGGTAAAAATTTGGGCATTAATCCTGCAATTAATCAAACAATTGAAAAAATCAGATCCTCTCGTAAAATTATAGTCAGAAAAATAACAAAAGAAGAAATTATTGAAAGATCAATATTAATTATGATAAATGAAGCATCCAGATGTTTAGAAGAAAATGTTGTTTCTACTGCTTCCGAATTAGATATTGCGATGATATTTGGTGCAGGATTTCCACCCTTTAGAGGAGGTTTATTAAAATATGCTGATGTTATTGGCTCTAAAAGAATAGTTGAAAAATTAAGAAAATATCAAAAATCTTTCGGTAATAGATTTTCCTCCAGTAAATTATTAGTACAAATGGCAAAAGAAAATAAAAATTTCTATGAATAGGGATAAAAATTCTGAAATAATTAGAGTTAATCATGCAGGAGAATATGGTGCAAAAAGGATATATTCTGGCCAAATTGCAGCCTTGAAAAACTCAAATGATAAAAATATTTTAGAAATTTTAGAACATATGAAACAGCAAGAGGAAGAGCATTTTGATTATTTTGATCAAAAAATTTCTCAAGATAGGGTCAGGCCAACATTGATGCAGCCAATTTGGAATATTGCTGGTTTTGCCATGGGTTATATGACTGCCAAAATGGGTAAAAAGGCAGCTATGACTTGTACTGTTGCTGTTGAGGAAGTAATTGATGAACATTATGAAGAACAATTACTAGAATTAAAATCTAACCCAAAGGAAAATAAGGATTTGATAGAGAAAATTAAACAATTTCAAAAAGAAGAATTGGAACATAGGGATATTGCTTTAGATCATAATGCCAAAGAATCTCAAATCTATCAACCTTTAAAATTTATTATATCATCTGCTAGTAAATTAGCGATAAAAATATCAAAGAAAATTTAAGATGTCTGAATTTTTATTGGAAATTTTTTGTGAAGAAATTCCAGCCAAAATGCAAAAAAAAGCAATTAGTGATTTTGAAGAAATTTTTTGCAATTTCTTTACTGAAAATAATATTAAATTTAATAAGGATCAAATAAATAGCTTTATTGCGCCAAATCATATGATATTTTTGGCACAAAATATCGATAATTTTAAAATCACCCCTGAAACAGAAAGATTTGGACCTAAAATTGATGCTAATCCCAAAGCAATTGAAGGATTTTTAAAATCTGTCAAATTAAAAGATATCTCAGAATTAGAAATTAAAATTAAAAATAATTCCGAATATTATTACACCAAAATTCCTGAAGAAAAAATTGCTATTTTTAATATTTTAGAACAAAATCTACCAAAATTATTAAAAATAATGTCATTAAAATGGCCAAAAAGCATGAGATGGAACGGTATAGATAATAATCAAGATTTTTGGATAAGACCTATCAGAAATATCTTGGCTATTTTTGATAAAAATATAATTAAATTTAATTTTTGTAATCTTGAATCTAATAATTCTACCTTGATCGATAATAAAAGAGTTAAGATTGCAGATTTTTCATCATATCAAGAAAAATTGCAGAAAGAAAATATTATTTTTGATCATAATAAAAGAAAAGAAAAAATTTGTAATGATATTCAAGAAATTTGTCAAAAACAGCAAATTGATATTATTGAAGATATTAATAAAACTGCATTAATTGATGAAATTACTGGACTGACTAGCTCCCCAAATATTTTACTTGGTAAGATTGATGAGGAATTTATGTCTCTACCCCCAGAAATTTTAATTTTAACTATTAAAAATCATCAAAAATATCTTTGTACTAAGGATAAATATGGTAATTTAGCCCCTTATTTTATTTTTGCCAGTAATATTGACTGTAAAAATAACCCTAAAATTATTGCAGATAATGAAAAGGTTTTAAGAGCTAGGTTAAATGATGCTAAATTCTTCATTGATGAAGATTGTAAAATTGAATTTTCTAGCAGGACTAACTTATTAAAAAATATTACTTTCCATGAAAAATTAGATTCTCTTTTTGATAAAACTCACAGGATTAATATTTTAAATAAATTTATGTCAATTTGGATTCCTCATTCTGATATTACAATTTTGGAGGAAATGTCCCTATTATGCAAAAATGATTTAACGACTAAAGCTGTTGCTGAATTTCCTGAATTACAAGGTATTATTGGTAAATATTATTGTGATAAATCTCAAATTAATCAAAAAATATCCAATGCCATTGCCGAGCAATATTTACCCCTTGGTCCTAATCGCCCTTTGCCACAAACAAATCATGGTCAATTATTAGCAATTTCTGATAAATTAGATACTATTTGTGGCTTATTTTTAGTTAATCAAAGGCCAACCAGCTCAAAAGATCCGTTAGCAATTAGGAGAATGGCAATTGGAATTATCAATATTATCCTAAAAAATAATCTTCATATACCTTTAAAAATTATTGTGGATAAATCTTTAAGCCTATTCTCTAATCATATTATTTTAAATAGCTATCCCGATATTAAAACTAAGGAAATCCTAGAATTAAGGAAAAAAATATCTTTTGAAATTATCCATTTTTTATTAGAAAGATTAAAATTTATCCTCAAGGATGATAAATCATTAAATCTTAAAATTGTTAATGAAGTTTCCAGATCCTATAAAGAGCAATTAAAACATAATAAGCAAAGAAAATATAATCTAATTGGTTTTGTAGCAAGAATTAGATTTATTAATGATTTTACCTCAAAAGAAGAAAATCACGCAATCATTAATAGCTATAAGAGAGTAGCAAATATTGTTAATATTGAAGAGAATAAGGATAAATCTGAATTTAACTATCAATTAAAAAGAAAAATTCTTCTTAGAAGTAAATATGAAAGAAATTTAGATAATCAAATAAGGAAAATTTACAAAAAAACTGAAAAATTCACCAAATTACATAAATATCAAGAAAGTTATGATCTTTTAAAAACATTAGAACATCCCTTGGCAAAATTTTTTGATAATGTAACAATCAATATTGATAGTAAGAATGTTAGAAATCAGAGATTAATATTACTCGCTAGGGTAAAATATCTATTTGAAAATATATTCGATTTTTCCAAAATATAAACAAACTCCCCCCAAGGGAGAAAAATCGATGAAATTGCTTTGGTAGGGCTGCACACAACCAACACTCGATCATAACTCCCGCCATAAGGTGGATCGAAGCAACTTGTTGCTGCGGTTGGGGTGCATGCAGAAAATATCATAATAATTTCTTCAATTTCCTATTTATACCATTTCCCATTGCATTTTATCAAAATATTTCAAATAATTATATATTCAATTTTAATAGGATTGTCCAGAATGTTTTTTCTGCAATTTTTAGCGTAGATTTTAGACATTCCCTTAATATATTTATAAATGAAAGAAATTATTCAAAAGATATTACAATCTCCTGATTTAGCGTCAAAAAAATGGGTCTCATCACAATATGATTTTGCTGTTCGTAATAATACTATTGAAACAGAATCTGATGCTGCAATTGTCAGGGTTGAAAATTCTAAAAATAAAAAGAAAGCTCTAGCAATTTCTTCCGATTGCACCCCAAGATATGTCAAGTCTGATCCCTTTATTGGTGCCATGCAAGCTGTGGTTGAAACTTATCGTAATATTTCTACAAGCGGTGCTACCCCTATGGCTATTACAAATTGTTTAAATTTCGGCAATCCAGAAAAGCCAGAAATTATGGGTCAAATTGTTAAAGCAATTAAGGGTATTAATGAAGCTTGTAAATTTTTAAATTATCCGGTTATTTCTGGTAATGTTTCTCTTTATAATGAAACTGATGGTTCAGCCATTAACCCTACCCCAACAATTGCTGGAGTTGGTTTATTAAAAGATTTAGATAAAAGATGTAATTTAAAATTCAAAAATCTTAATGATGAAATTTTCCTAATTGGTGATATTTCTGGCCATATTTCTTGCTCACTTTATGAAAGAGATATTCTTGGTAAAAGAAGCAGAGAAAACCCACCAAAAGTTGATTTAGAATTAGAAAAAAAACATTCTCTTTTTATTAGGGATTTAATTTCTAATTCTCAAATTAATGCCTGTCATGATATTTCTGATGGTGGTTTATTTATTGCTCTTTTTGAAATGTGTAATGATAATTTAACTTTTAATTTAGATTTAAATCATATTAAACCAAAAAATCTAACTAATGAGGAATTTTTATTCTCTGAAGATCAAGGAAATTATCTTATTACCATAAATCCTGATAAGAAAGAGAAAATTTTAGAATTGGCTGAAAAAAATAATGTCAAAATCACCAAAATTTCTGATGTAATTTCTGACAATATTATAATTAATGGCAAAGAGTTATCATATCAGGAATTAAAAACTATTAATGACAATGTTTTTGATAATAAGTTTTCATAATTATGGATCCTATTGAATTTGGCTTAGGAAAGAAAATTCCAGCTCAGGGCTAGGGAGTTGATATTATCTACTAGAGTTGAGGAATCAGTAGCACCAAAAGACGCAGCGTCAGAGATAGAACATGAAAATATTACTAATGTAGCGGATTTTTAAATTATACAGGTGAAAAAGCAGCAACTAATCCAACTGTTGTAGTTCATATAATTTTGGCTGTTAATCAATTTTTATCATAGTGTCGACAAACTAGATAAAAATAAAATAAATTTTAACATAAAATATGGTAAAAAAAGAGAAAGACTCATTTGAACAAATGTTTTATGCCATTAAAATATTGGATAAGTTACTTGGTACAAAATTCAATATTGATGGTATAGAAAATATCAAAGATCGCCCGACCCTTTTTGTTGCTAATCATTTTACCAGAGTTGAAACTGCCCTACTTCCTTATATTATCTATAAATATTGCAAAAAACAAACTAGATCACTAGCTGATGAAGGGCTTTTTAAAGGAAAAATGGGCGATTTCCTTAAAAGAGCTGGCTGTGTTGCAACCAATGATCCTGATCGTAATAATATTATTATTTCAGACTTAATCAAAGGTAATTATGATTGGATAATTTACCCTGAAGGATCTATGATTAAAAATAAAAAAATTGTCAATCAGGCTGGAAATCAAATTTTTATCACTGATGATGGTGAAACAAGGGTTAAAACTGGTTCTGCTGTTTTGGCTTTAAAAGCAGCTTTAATGAAATATGAAATTCAGAAAAATCACAAAAAATCATTAGAGGAATTACCAGAATTAAATATTAAAAATAAGGAGGAAATTTCTAACAAATATATTCAAATAGTTCCAGTAAATATCACCTATTACCCTATTCGCCCTGGTGAGAATTCTATCCATAAAATTGCCAATAAATTTATCAAGGATTTACCAAAAAACCTATCTGAAGAATTGGAAATTGAAGGTAATTTACTTCTTTCTTCTAATATTAATATTAGTTTTTTAAAACCAATTAAGGTTAATAAATATATCCGTAGTCAAAAACATTTAATTTATAATTTACCTCTTTTACAAAATGAAACTAAGAGAAATTTATTAATTAAATATTTCAAAACAAAATTGACTAATAAATTTATGTATCGAATTTATTCTCAAACTAAGATAAATTTTGATCATTTATTTGTTAGTTCAATTTTTTATTTTCCAAAAGATAAAATTTCCATCCAACATTTAAAAAATATCATTTATTATATTGGTTTTCTAATCAGAAAAGATAAGGAATGCCGTGCCGGAGAAAGTATAGGAAATTATAATTTAACTCTACTTTTAAATAATGATAGGCATGAAAGTTTTGATAATATTGCAAAATTAGCCATCAAATCAAAAATTATCAAAAAAGAAAAGGATTATTTTAAAATAAATCACAAAAAATTAAATCAAGATGGTGATTTTCATAATGTTAGATTGGATAATACCATTTCTGTTATTATGAATGAATTTTCAATAATTACCGAAGCTAATAAAATAGTAAAAAGCATTACAAAACTTAATTCAGAAAATATTCGTCATAATATTGCTTGGCAAATTATTGGCAAAAATCTTAAGGAATATGAAACTGATTATGATAAATTTTATGATAAAACTCTTTCAAAAAGCCGTAATAAGGCTGAACCAATATTTTTAGATGATAAAAATTCTGATATTGGCATTTTACTTTGCCATGGCTATGGTGCTTCTCCTCGTGAGGTCAAATATTTAGCTGAATTTTTACATGATAAGGGCTTTAAAATTTATGCACCAAGATTAAAAGGACATGCCACTGCACCAGAAAATATTAAATATGTCACTTGGCAAGATTGGTATGAGTCAATTATTAGTGGCTTTAATATTTTAGATAATTGCTGTAAAAAAGTCATTCCTATTGGTTTTTCAACTGGGGCTTTATTGTCAATTTTGTTAGCTTCTAAAAAGGCAAAAAATCCTAAAATAACATCATTAATTTCTATTTCTGCTGCTCTAAAATTAAAAGATATCAAATCTATTCTTGTACCAGGTGTTAATATTTGGAATGATATTTTAGATAAATTTAAAATTGAAAAAGGTAAATTAGAATATGTTGTAAATAATTCTGAAAATCCTAAAATCAATTATAAGTATAATTATCTCAAAGGAGTTGCTGAATTGGGTGATTTAATGGCAGAAGTAAGGAAAAATCTTAAAAAAATCACTATTCCAACCCTAATTATCCATGCCGATAATGACCCCATCATTGATTATAAAAGCAGTGAAATTATCTATGATAAAATTTCTTCTGACCATAAGAATCTGGTTAAAATAAAAGCTGATAAGCATGTAATTATCACTAATTACAAATTTAGAAATAAGGTTTTTGGTGAAATTAATAAATTTTTAAAGAAAAATATTTAAATGACAGTAAAAAATAAGGAATTAGAAGAATTTAGAATAAAGATTGATGAAATTGACTATAAAATTTTAAAATTACTTGAAAAAAGAATGGAAATTGTCAAAGAGGTTGGTGATTTGAAGCATAAGAAAAAAGATAAATTCTTTATAAAATCAGCTAGAGAGGCTGATATGATTAATAACTTAATTGCTAAAGCATCAAAAAATATTTTCCCAGAAACTATAATAGGAATTTGGCGTAAAATTATCACTAATGCTAATTTATTAGAGCAAAAAATTAAAATTGCACTCCATAATCCCAAAAAAAACAATGATTATATCCATCCATTAAGAGAATATTATAATGATTTGGTGCCAATCAATAATTTTGAAAATGCTTCAAATATAATTCACTCTTTACAAAAAAATGAGCATCAAATAGCAGCCTTTTCCCTGCCAAAATATTTAGATCATCCTAACAATAATAATTGGTGGATTTATTTTGCTGCCAATAATGATATTAAAATTTATGGCAAAACTTCTTTTGCTAAAGAAGATTGCTATGAATCAATAGATTTGGTTTTAGCAGCCAATAAAAATATCGAAAAATCACAATCTGATAATACATTATCAGTAATTGAATTTAAAAAAAACAAAGCTAGCAAAAATGATATTATTCATAAATTAGAAGAATTGGGATTTAAATTTAAAATTTTAGATAAATCTAATTTAGTACAAATTGCAGACATAGATTTTTATCTAATTGAATTTGAGGGTTTTTTTGATATGAGGGATAAAAAATTAAATCAATTTATAGAGTCAAATTTAAAACCCTTTATTAAAATAATTGGCTATTATGCTAATTGATAATTGAGATTATATATTTACAATCTCAAAAACTACCCTAAAAGATATATTGTTTAATTTTATATAATTTTTAAGATGAAATTTGATATAACAACTCATCCTTAGAAATGTTAAATTCAGATTCTATCCATATATCTTTTAATTCCCGTAATTTATTTCCAATGTCTTTTGCTTCTATTCCTATTTTTAATAGATCATTGCCATTTAAGATAAATTTTGGACAATTTTGGTCTAAAATATAGTTTTTTAACTGTAAAAACTCATTATTTTTATCATTTTTGGACAAAATTAGTCTAATTTTAAGAAAATCTATTAATGTTTCCTTTGGAAATTTATATAATAATTTTATCAAATCTATTTTTTTAATATCAAAATTAATTATATGATATTTTTGCAATTCTAAAATGTAATTTTTATCCTTATTGGAAAAATTTAAATTATGGCAAATATTATTTAAATTATTTGATTTATTGAAAATAGTGAAGAATTTTATTCTTATGTCAAAATCAATATTATTTTGCTCTAATTTTAATAGATTTTGGTAATTTTTTATATTAATTTCTTCAGAAAATAAAATATTACTAAATTGGAATTTATTAAAAATTCTTAAAATCAATAACAGGTTTTCTGTATGTTTACTAGCAATTATTTTTAAAAATTCATTTCTAACTCTATCTGCTGAAAGATATTCTAAATTTTGATTTAATTTTATTGTTGCTTTCAGGCTTTTAAAATCTAATTTTGTCCCATAATCGCAAAAAAATCGGAAAAATCTTAATATTCTAAGATAATCTTCTTTAATTCTGATAATGGGATCATTAATGAATTTTATTATGCCATTATTAATATCAGAAATTCCATTAAAATAATCACAAATCCTTCCCTCTTCATCTAAAAATAAGGCATTTATAGTAAAATCTCTTCTTTTGGCATCTTCTTGATAGGAAGTTACAAATTCTACATCTGCAAAACGGCCATCGCAATTTTTATCTGATCTTAAAGTTGTAATTTCAAAAGTTTTTTTATTAATAAAAGCAGTTATTGTGCCATGTTTTAGACCTGTTGGAATATAACGAATTTTATTTTCCTTTAAAATAGCAATAGAGTCGGATATTCTTAATTTTGTTGCTAAATCAATGTCAGAAATTTCTTTTTTTAATAAAAAATTCCTAACTGCTCCACCAACAATTCTTAGATTATCACCTGTTTCATTATAAATTTTAAAAAGTTTTTTTAATTCTGGAGAAAATGGAAAATTAATTTTCATTAAAAATATATAATATTAACTTGATATTTTAATTGCTAAAATTTATCATTTTTTGCTTATGGCAATTATACCAATTATCATTTAAAAATGGACAATATAGCAAGATATTTTTATTTGATATTTGCAAAAAATACGATCAATATACCCATATTAGTCAAGGCTTTTTGCTAATATCAGATAAAAAGATGAAGCTAGATTGTTTAAACTCTAAATATTTTTTTAAATTTATAATTGGTATTAGATGCTATCATTTGCGCTCTTAGCTCAGCTGGATAGAGCAACAGCCTTCTAAGCTGTGGGTCAAAGGTTCGAATCCTTTAGAGCGCGCCATTCATATCCCATATTTAGATATCCCATATTTAGATATCCCATATTTAGTTAGATATCCCATATTTAGTTAGATATCCTATATTTAGATATCCCAGCATATCATTTTACCTATTTTATATGGTATTTTTTTTAGTCTTTATTAATTGCTGCATTTTAATACTAGCTCTATGCCAATCCTTTATTGGAACAGCAGGTATTCCTCCAACTGACTGCATTTTGGCTATATTTTTTGTAACCCCACTTTTACCAGCAATTTTAGCACCATCAGCAATTTTTAAATGTCCAGAAACAGAAACATTGCCACCAATTTGAACGAATTTTCCAACTTTAGAACTACCAGCAACAGCACTCATACCTGCAATTACAGTTCCCATACCAATTTCGACATTATGAGCAATTTGCACTAAATTATCTATTTTTACTTGATCTGAAATTATAGTATCGCCAATTGCACCTCGATCAATACAGCTATTAGCACCTATATCAACAAAATTTCCAATTTTAACAATACCTAATTGTAAAATCTTATGATTAATACCCTTATTATGAACATAACCAAAACCATCCTGCCCAATTTTAACACCACTATTAATGAAGCAATTATTTCCTATTTCGGCAAAGGAAATATTACAAGATGACTTGATAATGCAATCATTACCAATTGTAACATTATCTGCGATATAGCTATTAGCATCAATGATAGAATTATCTCCAATTGTAACATTTTTCCCAATATAAACATTGGGCATGATAGTGACATTTTTACCAATTTTGGCATTATATGCTGATTCTTTATGATAGGATATGTCTTCTTGATATAAATTTTGAATTAATTGACTATAAGCAAAATATGGATCATCGCAAATTAGGGCGATTATATTGTTGGGTTTTTTGGATAGAAATTTTTGATTTATAAAGCAATAGCTAGCTTTGCTATTTTGCAATAATGATAAATAGTAAGAAGAATGAATGAAAGAAATTTCACCCTTTATTGCCTGATCTAAAGTTGATATTTCAAATATTTTATCATTTAAATATTGCTCCTTATTATTTTCTAATTTGGAATTTGTTAATTCTAGAATTTCTGCTAAAGTTAAAAAATCCTTTTGCTTTTTAAAAAATTTTGAATTTATAGCCATTATTTGAAATTTTAATTTTATATTTTTTGATCTAAATGTTGAAAATAGATGTTAGATACAAATCTAATCCCCTTTTCTCCTCTTTTCAATTGTATTACAATATCAACTACATTTTTAATATATCTTAAAATTTCATCTGGTGACATTCCTAGATTTGCTTGCATTACCATCAATTTTAATTGCTCTAATGCCATTTCTGGCGTATCAGCATGTAATGTAGAAATTGATCCTGGATGACCAGTATTAATTGCCCTTAAAAAGCTAAATGCCTCTTTACCACGAAGCTCACCAACAATTATTCTATCTGGTCTTAATCTTAAACAAGCCTCTATTAAATCTTGGCTATTAACATTTGCCCTGCCCTGCCCACCTTTTGATGCCAAAAGATGAACTTTATTTGGATGATTATTAAGTTCAATTTCTCTAGCATCTTCAACCGTAATTAATCTTTCATTTGATGGGATTGCTTTGAGCATAGCATTAGAAAAAGTGGTTTTACCTGTTGAAGTACCACCGCTAATAATAATATTTTTTTTATAAAGAATTGATCTATGTAAAAAATCTTTGATTTTTCCTGATTGCAATAATTTAGCTAAAATTTCATCCTCTTTATTTTTTTCTTCTGAAATTTTTATGATATCAAAAGCATGCATTTTTTCATAATCATCTAAAGTCCAATTAAGAGCGGATTTTTTCCTAATGGACATAACAACATTGCTATTTTCACAAGCAGGAGGGAAGACAATTTGAATACGATAACCATCTGGTAAAGTTGCTGAAAGCAAAGGTTCTTCTTCGCTAATTCTTTGGTCGGTTGCTTGGGCTACAAGCCTTGCTAAAGCTTTAAGATGATTAAGACCAAAGGCTTCTAAAGGTTTTTTAATCATATCACCCTTATATTCAATCCATAATTCCTTGGGATTATTAATGGAAATTTCATTAACGCCATCCTTTTCTAAGAATTGTTTTAAAGGTAATAAATATGAATTTAAGGCAGCAATTGACATTAAAATTTAAATAAAATTCCTGTTAAAATAATATAACCACCATTATCTTGAATTTGCCTTTTATGTGATGGTAAAGATGATTGATCAATAATATTAGTACCATTAAAGAATTTAGCATGATTTGAATCAAAATCAAATTTCACAAATTCTATATATGATTTTAATGATTTTTGTAGTTTATAATCAAGACTAAAAATATTAGATTCGTAAATATTTTCTTGGAAATTAGATTTTAGATAAGTTATAGATGTGCCAAAAGGTCCAAATTCATAGGAAATACCAGCATTTATAAAATAAGCATCATCAAATTTTTTGGCATTAGAACTGCAATTTTGATTAGATATTTCTAAATTTTGATTATAATCACATGAATAAATGCCTGATTTTGGTGTTAAGGAATTACCCCAATTGCCATATGATCCACCAATGGCAAATCCAAAATAAGTTAACATAGCACCAATTTCATAGGAGTTAAGATTATATTGATTATGAATTTTGGAGATTTTCCCATATTCACCAGTAATTGAAGCTGCAAAACCTATATTTTCAAAATAATTTGAGTAATTTAAACCCCAAGAATAAATATCTGAAATATTTGATTTTATATCATTATTAGGGTCAATTGCCCAATCATTCTTGGCATTAAGGCTATATCCAATACCAGCTTTAAAGCCATTAATTCTTTTACTATTATAATTTAATTTAAATGAATTTTGGATATTACCTAAGGAATTATCACCATTTATACGGTGATTTGATTTATTTTCACCAAAATTAATAAATCTATCATCTAAATTATTATAATTATTATTAAAAATATTATGATAATTACTGGCAGCATAACCACCATGAGCTATTGGAGATATTGGTAAAAGGATAAATTTTGGCAATTTAATATTAGAACAATTTCCATTTTCTATGATTTTAGAATTATTATTGCCATAGAAAATACATGATCCAATTTGACTGATATTTGGATTTGAAGCATCTTTTAAAATTGGTAAATTAAGATATTGTAAATATCCACCATGCACTCCACCAGAACCTCTGGCAAAATTATTACTTGAAATTGCCATTTTATGATTAATAGGAGTAGCTCGGCCCAATTGCAATTCTCCAAATATATCATGTAAGAAAAAATAGGATTTATCTAAAAAAGCATGATATTGATCATTTTTATCAGATTTATTGCTATAGTTTGTACGAATATTGCCAGAAAATCCTATTTTCTTTGATTTTGAGTATCTTTTGGTGATTTTAAATGATGAATTTAATTCTGAATAGAGATTATCACTATCATGATCTATGTTATTTTTATAAATTTGGTCAAAATAAATATTTTGATTTTTATAGGAATAATTTGAATCTAAGGAGTTATTTTGTTCTAAAATTAAAGATTTTGATAATTTGATTTTTTTGGCATAGGAAATTGAGGGAAAAAGTAATAAAAAAAGGGTTATTATAGAAATTAAGGAATATTTTAGGAAAGTTGATTTATTTGTTGTATGTCCCCTCACCAAAATTTGTATAGAAAATTTTAATTCCCCCTTAGGGAGAGTTATGCCGCCAGCATAATCGCTACTCGATTCTGACTCCCTCATAAGGGGAGTTGAAATAGGTAGAATTCGGTGCAATTTAACTCCCCTTACTGGGGAGTAGAAATTTCTAATTTTGGGGGGAGTTAAAAAAAACACCAATTACCCTTTGTTTTTTTCCTTTAAATTAATATTCAAAGCCCCATGCTTTTTAGCTCTTTTTGTAAAAGCAGCAATGGCTTTATCCAAATGCTCTTTTGTATGAGATGAAGATAATTGCACTCTAATTCTGGCTTCATTCTTTGGAACAACAGGAAAAGAAAATGGTATAACATAGATATTTTCTTCCTCAATTAAATCCTTAGCAATTGCAGCATTTAATTTTTCATCATAAAACATGATTGGAGCAATGGGGTGATAACCTTCCCTTACTTCTAAACCAGCATTGGTCATTTCTTCTCTGAAATATCTAGTATTTTCAGCTAATTTTTTAATTTTTTCTTTAGAATTTTTAATTTCACGAATAATTTCTAAAGAAACTTTTGCAACTGCGGGGCTGATATTGTTGGAAAATAAATATGGCCTCGCTTTGTTACGTAATTTATCAATGATTGCTGCTTTGGAAGCAATAATTCCACCACCAGAACCACCAATCGATTTACCCAATGTTGTGGTTAGAATATCTACCCTATCAAAAACACCGGTTGCTTCAATAGTGCCACGGCCATTTTCTCCTATAAAACCAGTAGCATGGCAATCATCCACTAAAAGCAAAGCGTTATATTTTTCTGCCAAATCGCAAATTTTTTCAAGAGGCGCAATATCGCCATCCATTGAAAAAACACCGTCAGTAACAATGATTTTATTTTTAGCACCAGATTTTGAAGCTTCTTGTAATTTTAATTCTAAATCTGACATATCATCAAATTTATAGAAAAATCTTTTAGCCTTGCAAAGTCTGATACCATCAATTAAGGAAGCATGATTTAAATCTGCTGAAATAATAGCATCATCCTTATCAAAAAGAGCAGCAAAAACAGCACCATTAGCACCAAAGCAAGAAGCAAAAGTAATTACATCTTCATAGCCAAGAAAATCTGCCAATTCCTTTTCAAATTCCTTATGAACATCCATAGTTCCACAAATAAAACGCACCGATGCTGTACCAAAACCATATTCATCAATGGATTTTTTGGCAATTTCACAAAAATTCTTATCATTTGCAAGACCAAGATAATTATTAGCACAAAAATTAATAACTTGTTTTTTATTACCATCATTATCAATAATATCAACAATTACATCTTGCGAACTAGTAATTTGATATTCTCCCTTATAAAGACCATCTTTTTTAAGATTCTCTAATTCTAATTCTATATTTGTTAAAAATTTTGGATCGATCATGTTATTTTATTAAATTTATAATAGATATTAATTTTAATTAAAAAAATTATAATACCAATTATCAAGAATAATTATAGATTAAGCAAATAAATTTAAAAATTATATTTCTTGCTTTATCCACCCTGCTTTTTCTCTCTTGTAATAATTAAGGTTATGGGATTTTTCTTTAGATTTTTTCCAAAAATTTCTGGCATCAGATAAATCATTTGGTCCAAAGAAATAGAATATTCTATCAAATTTTTGCATAAATTCTACTGACCTTTCTGTAAAGATTAATAAAAAATCTGCTTCATTAAAATTTTCTTCTTTTTCAGTTAATAAAATTGGCTGAATTTTTAGGTCAAAATCATCCTGATCAGTAATATGTGGTAAAAATTTAGTTTTAGAAAAATTCCACAGACCTAAATCTAATTTTTGAGTCATTTCCTCATTTTCAGAAAGGATAAGAGCTTTTTTCTTTTGATCATAAATTTTTAATAGCAAAGGAGCTATCATTTTATGAAGAAGATCGTCAATCTGATAAAAGTTAATTTCCAAAATTATATTAGTTTACATTCCTAACAAAATGATAATATATATTCTATTAGGAATTAATTGATATTAAAAAACATTTATTTTTAAGTTAAAAAATCTTATATCTATGCAAATTTATGTCAATCACATTGTAAACTTCTACTACTTTTTCCTGTTATTTCTTTTGCTGAATTTGGAGTTAAAATGCTAGCAGTTAATTCAGTACCATCATGATATTTTGTAATTCAATCAATCAGTAAATCGACAATCGAATATTTATCATCACTCCAGATGAATTTTTTATATTCTTGATCTGATAATTTTACATCTATTGCTTTTAATTCTTTTTTTATTTTATTTAAAACATTTTTATTTTTTGCTACAAATACCCATCGAGATGAAGAATCTGCCACATGTAAATTATTAATTTTGAGATATTTAGAATTTGCTTCTATAATTTTACTTAAATCAAAATGTCTATTTGATATATGAAATGCAATAATTCCATCTTTTAATAGTTTTGATATATATATTTTAAAAGCCTCAATTGTTAATAAATGAGCTGGTATTGAATCTGAATTAAATGCGTCAACTACTATTAAATCATAATAGTTATTATTTATTTTTTTAATTTCTATTCTTCCATCGCCATGAACTATATTATTTTTTGCCTTACATTTACTTAAATATGTAAAATATTTTTCATTTGAAGCAATATGAATTACCTGCTTATCTATCTCAAAGAAATCTATTGTAGTTTTTTTATCTCCAATACAGGCCAAAGTTCCAACTCCAAGTCCTATAGACCCAATTCTTTGTTTATTTTTATCTTTAAGATATAAATTATATATTTTGGAAATAATTGGATAATATGATGTTATCTCTAATTCTTTTTTAGCATCTTGATATTGAAAACCATGAATAGTTGAACCATGATTTAATTGATTATATGTTATATTTTTCTTTTCATTCGTTAAGTTAGTAAGTTTATTTATTTTTTTTATGCCAAAGAAATTTCTATCTTTATATATAGTTTTTGAATTAAAATTAAAAAAGTAAAAAACTAGAATCGCCGACCCAATGAACATGACAGCTCGTTGCGGATATTTATAAGAAGAGAATATGAAGGCTATAGAGAATAATAATATTATAAATATTAAATTAGACTTATATATCGTATATAAAATCAATATTAAACCTATAATGCAAATTGATAATAATAGGTCTCTGTTAGTCGATTTTTTCTTATCTTTAATAATTCTTTGTAGAGGTCTAATCGATAATGATGCTAATATTAATAGTATGAACTCATAATTATCATCGAAAATATTAGGTATAATTACAGAAATTATCAATCCCCCTAAAAAACCTCCTAAAGATATTAATAAGTAAAACTCTGTTAAAAACTTCTTATCTGGCTTAATATTAAACAATCTTTGATTGGATGTAAGGCAGATTATAAAAAAACCAAGTAAATTCAAAATTATAGCATCATAGAAACTAAATTGTATTAACTCCATCAAAGATGCTAACATGAAAGCAATAAATATTAACTCTAAGTTGAGTAAAGAATTTGACAATTTGAATTTTCCGGAAAATGAAATAACAAATGACAAAAGATATAAAAATAATGGTAAAATCCAAAATAATGGTATTCCACCAATATCTTGAGTTATATGATTCGTTAAAGCCAACATTAATGATGACAAAACTAATGATATAAAAATCCAATTAAATCTATCAGAATTTTTAGGTTTTTCTATAATATTGCTATTAATTTTTGCTATATTATCTTGATAATTTGAGGAATATTTTTTGATTTTTATCAATATTAATATAGATATTATTACCGACAAAGAATATAAAATAGACCATATATTATAATTTAAGCTAGATTTAAAATACCTCTCTAAAAATAAAGGATAGCATAGTAAAGCTATTAGAGTTCCAGCATTGCTTATTGAATATAAAAAATAGGGGTTATTATCTTTTTTACTTGTAACTACATTCCAATATTGCACCAAAACTGAATTACTAGACATAAGAAGAAAGGGTAACGATATTGAAGCTAAAATTGATAATATGGACCACAAATATGGAGAATAGACTGGATTTAAAAATTCAATTGATTTTAACCCTATAGGTAAAAATGCTAAAGATATTAAAATTAAAGAAAGATGCAAACAAACATGTTTATTGATGTTTATCTTTTTTATTAAATGCGCATATAAATATCCAATTAACAATAGAAATTGATAGATCATTACTGATATATGCCAAGAAGACGGATTACTACCTAAAAAAGGTAATAATGATTTTGATATCATAGGTTGAATCAGGAATAACAAAAATGACGATAGAAATATAGATGAACTATATAGTAAAAACATATTGAAAAAACTAAATTATTATTATCATGCCACATTTACAGAAGCACTGTTTATCTCTTTAATATTGCCTTATTTTCTAGCACTCTCTTAATATTAATAGTATTTTTAATAACTCAAGACTCATATTATCCCATACTATTTCATAGATTTAACATCTCTCTAACAACAAAGCCCTGTTTTACACGGCTTTGACGGTTTTTTTTCTTGAGAAATATTTGGAAAAATATTTCTATTTTAACTTGTTTTTCTTGTAATGAATCATTTTCCCAACGATCATCAATTATCATACTTTCCTTTGTTAAAATACCGAATCCAGATCTAAGACCATTCCTAAATTTCCCTTCATATAGATATCATCTTTCTTCATAATACCCCTCTCACAATGGGGCTGACCATCCCTATTTAAATCTCCACTATAAACAAATTCGTTACCTATTTCATGATCTGTTATGTTATGATAAAAGATTTGAAAAAGCATATTAATTAATTTTTTCTCAAGTAAATTATGATTGCCATAATGGCAGCAGGTGTAATACCAGGAATTCTACTCGCTAATGAAATATTGGTTGGTTTAGAAAAATTTAATTTTTCAACCACCTCATTAGAAAGACTTTTAATATTTTTATAATCTAAATTATCAGGAATTTTTAAAAATTCATCCTTTTTAAAGATTTCAATATCCTTTTCTTGTCTTTCAATATAAGCATGATAAAGTGCCTGAATGGCAATTTGCTCTTGATTATCGGGAGAAATATCAACAAATTCTGGCCAAATTTGGCTAATTTTAGTAAAATCAATATTATTTGCAGCAAGCAACTCAAAAGCATTTCTCTTAACACCATCCTGCTTAATTTCTACCCCATAATTCTTTAATTTTACTGGAGTAATAGTAACTTTTTTTAATTTTTCTAAATCCTCCTCTAAAGACTTCTCTTTTTTTAAAAAAAACTCAGCCCTTTCTTTACCAACCACACCGATATCAATTCCAATCTTTGTTAATCTTAAATCAGCATTATCAGAACGCAATAATAAACGATATTCAGCCCTAGAAGTTAGCATTCTATAAGGTTCAGAAGTGCCCAAACGAACAAGATCATCAATCATTACTCCAATATAGCTATTAGTACGGCTTAAAGTAAATTCTTGATTAGAATTTTGAGCTTTAAATGCAGCATTAATACCAGCAACCAAGCCCTGTCCTGCCGCCTCTTCATAACCAGTTGTGCCATTAATTTGACCTGCAAAAAAGAGATTTTTAATTTTTTTAGTCTCTAAAGTTGGTTTCAACTCTCTTGGATCAATAAAATCATATTCAATAGCATAGCCATATTGCACAATTTCTACATTTTCTAAGCCTTTTATACTTCTTAAAAATTCTAGCTGAATTTCTTCAGGAAGTGAGGTTGAAATACCATTGGGATAAATTAAGTCAGAATCCAAACCCTCTGGTTCAAGAAAAATCTGATGTCTTTCCTTATCATAAAAACGATTAATTTTATCCTCAATTGAAGGGCAATAGCGTGGGCCAGAACCAGTAATATTACCACAAGAAATAGCACTTAAATGCAAATTATCCTTAATAATTTTATGAGTTTTTTTATTGGTATAAGTAATAAAGCAATCAATTTGTGGCACAGATATTTTGTCATTAAGATAAGAAAATGGCTTAGGAATCTCATCACCATCTTGAATTTCTAACTGGCTATAATCAATTGAATCCTTGTAAATTCTTGCTGGAGTACCTGTTTTTAAGCGACCTAAAGCAAAATTATATTTTTCCAACCTTTCCGAAATACCATTGGAAGGTTCTTCACCTATTCTACCTGCTGGAATTTCTTTTGTGCCAATATGAATTTTTCCTGCTAAAAAAGTTCCTGCTGTTAAAATGACCGATTTTGCCAAAAATTCCTGCCTATTTTGGGTAATTACCCCCTCTATTTGATCATTTTTAATAATTAAATCAGAAATTTTATCAAAATATAAATCTAAATTAGGATAATTTTTTAAAATCTTATTAATAGATTTTTGATATAATTTCCGATCAGCCTGCGCTCTTGGTGAATGAACAGCAGCACCTTTACTGGCATTAAGGATTTTAAAATGAATGCCTGCCTCATCGATCGCTTGCCCCATTATGCCATCTAAAGCATCAATTTCACGAACAATAGTACCCTTAGCCACGCCACCAATAGCAGGATTACAAGACATTTGACCAAGATTATCTTCCTTAATGGTGATTAATAAGGTTTTTGCACCCATTCTAGCAGAAGCACAAGCTGCCTCAGCACCGCTATGACCACCACCTATTATTATTACATCATAATTTTTGCTATTCATATAATTAATCTAGTTTAGAAAATTATGCCAAACTTCATGTCAAATAACCTCTTTAGTATGAATCTTTAAATAAAACTTAATATACCATAATTTATATATTTTGCCAGTAATTTTCCAATATCAATCTCATATTTCTTATAAATCTCAAATAAAGTTAGGCCATTTTTGATTTCTGTTAGGAAAAGAAACTGATTTTGGATAATTTTTTCTGTTTTAACCTTATTATTCTCTCGATAAATTAAATAATTAATCTGTTTCTTTTTCTGTGATTCAAAATCATAATTGGATTTTAATAAAAATATTGCTGGATTAAGAGTAAATTTTAAATTGAATAATTTTTCTGGATCTATTTTTTGCAAATCTTCTTGTGTAATTAATTTTGAATCTGCAGCTAAAAAAGATAAATGGCACAACCACTCAAATTTTGATAAATTTTTTAGAAAATCATTCTGATCATAACAAAATCTTTCGCCATAATTATCAAGATTATTACTTTTTGAAGGATTTTGAATAATATATTGATAGGAAATTTTTTGAAATTCAGCATCTCCTAAATATTTATAAATTAAAGGAAAAGTAATTTTAAGAGAATTTTGGAGATTTTTAAAAAGATTATTACGATAAATTTGTAATAATTTTTCTGATTGAATGGCATTATCACTTATTGCTGATAAAATATCATTTTTATTAGGATTATAAAGATAATTAATAAAATTCTCTTGTAAATTGTGTAGATTCATATATCATCTTTTAGCTATGAAATAATTATCTTTCTCTTCAATTATAGCACCAGATTCAGAAATATATAATTTAAATATATTAGATAGATTAATATCATCAAAAATAATTTGATCAATTTTTCCTAAAATAAATTTAGCAATATCAGAAGAAAAAGAACCGCTAATTCTAATATTTTTATCCTTAGCTAAATTTGAAAATTTTACATCAGAAATTGCAATGATTGAATTATTTTTATTATTAATTTTAACACGACGATTATTGCAAAAAATACCTGAATTTTTAACAGAAATAAAATTCTGATTAAAAAGAGGTAAAATCATGCTAGATTCAATAATTTCCCTTTCATTATTATCATTAATAATGCCATAAAAAATAAAAGAAGAAAAATCAGGAATAGCACGAGAAAAATTAACAATACCATCAATTGGAGAAATTATGTAAAATTCTTTACTTTCTTGATTCTCAGATATTTTTTTACCAGAAACTAATTCAATATTCTCTTTATCTTTAAATTCATTAATAAAAATTTCAGTAATTTTTTCATATGATGAATTAGCAAATTTAGCTGCAGCATTATAATTATTTTGTAAATTTTCAATTTCGATAAAATCTCGAAGTAAAATATTTGCTGATTTTTCTAATATTTTTGTAATTCTATTTAAATTTGCTGTTTTATTCATTTTATTTTGTGATATAAATCCATTGAACTTAAGAAAGCATTCTCTACCCTGCCAGAAATAAAATAATCACCACAAATTCCTAGATGTAAGTCACGATGAAAAAGCGATTTTTGTCTTACCTTAAAAGGAGCATTGGCATAGCGCCAACGGTGAATATCAATATATTCAATTAAATCATTATCAAATGTAATAATCTTGTGCAATTCATTAATAAGTTTGAATTTTATAATTTCTATATCATCTTCCAGATTATCTTTTGCCCACCAATTTCCAGAATTAACTAATAAGGAAAAATTATCCGGCCTTCCAATTTTAGTATTATTGACAGAAATCCAGCTAATTATAGATTCTTTTACTAAGGCAGCATCAAATTCTAAATCTAATTTTTCTTTCAATCCAATCATCATTGAAAAACATGGTAGCATTTTTATATTTTCTAAAATTCTGAGATATTTAAAATTAGGTGGCACAAGTTTTACTGCTTGCGTTGATGGAATGGCAATAATTAAAAAATCAAAATCATCAAAATTATTATCTTTTGTTTTTAAGAACCATTTTTTATTTTCAAAGCTGATATTTATGATTTCTTCATTTAATTTAACATCTAAATCTTTTGCCAAAAATTTACAAAAATCATTCATTTGTGGTGTTCCAACATAATGTAGCTTAAGGTGATTATTAAATTTCCAAGTATGATTAATTTTGTTACCAACTATTTCAGCAAATGTTGCATCCCACAGATCTATAGCATTTGCTGCCTTTGCTTGTTTGCAGATTTCTCTAAATTCTGGATTTTTTGCAGTAAAAAATTGAGTACCATGATCAAAATGAAATTTTTCGCTACGCCTAGTGGCCATCCTTCCACCAACACCTCGAGATTTTTCAAAAATAGTAACTTGATTTTCTTGATTTAACTTCCTAGCAATAGCTAAGCCGGAAATTCCTGACCCTATGATCGCAATTTTTTTATTTTGCATTTTTTTGAGAAATTGTAGTAATTATAGGAATATATGAAAACCTATATAATAATCTCAAATTTGCATTTATTAAAATAATCACTTAATTTTAATAAAATACTTAAATATTATATTAAAAAGAGCAGAATTATTACTTAAAAAATAAAATTTATATTTTTATATAAGTTTTTATACATATTATACCAATTATCAGATAAAAATATTTTGATATATTGTTTAAAGGATAAATATTTTTTTAAATTGATAATTGATATTACCTTATTTTCAATCAATAATTTCAGAAATCAATATGAAAAATGCAATAATTTGGCTTAAAAATGATTTAAGACTATCTGATAATTTGGCAATTGACTATGCCGTTCAAAATAATCATCAAATTTTATTCCTATATATTGAAGATCAAAATATTGGATCAGCCTCAAAATGGTTTTTATATCAAGCTTTGAAGTCCTTCTCGGAAGATATTTTCCAAAAATATCAGGCAAAATTAATTATTAAACCTGGTGATGAATTAAAAATTTTAGAAGAGTTGGTTCAAAAATATAATATTAACTCAATTTTTTGGAATAGAATTTATGAACCAGAAAAAATTACTAGAGATATTAAAATTAAAAAATATTTTAAAGACAATGGCCTAGAAGTAGAGTCATTTAATTCATCCTTATTATTTGAACCTTTTGAAATTAAAAATTTATCAGGTAGTTTTTTTAAAGTCTTTACTCCTTTTTGGAAAAAATGCCTAACCAAAATCGCTGATTTATCATTCCCAACAGCAATTCCTAAAAAATTAAATTTAGTTAAATTAGATAAAAATGAAGATTTTAATTTAGAAAAGTTAAACTTGTTGCCAAAAAACCCTAATTGGGCAGAAAATTGGAATAAAATTTATAAAATCAGTGAAGAATCAGCCCATGATATGGCTGATGAATTTGTAAAGAATAGAGCATTAATTTATAAAAAATCTCGTGATTTTCCTGCCCAAAATAATACCAGCTTTCTTTCTCCCTTTTTACATTATGGTTTAATTTCTCCTAAACATTTATATTATAAGATTATTCCTTATTTTCATAATGAGGACGCAAAATGTTTTTTAAGTGAAATTGGCTGGAGAGAGTTTTCTTATCATTTATTATATCATTTTCCCAATTTGCCCACAAAAAACTTTAAAGAAAAATTCAACAATTTTCCTTGGCAAAATAATAAAGAAAATATCAAAAAATGGCGAAAAGGTCAAACTGGTTTTCCAATAATTGATGCAGGAATGAGAGAATTATATCAAACAGGTAGAATGCATAATAGGGTAAGAATGATTGTAGCTTCTTTTTTAACAAAAAATCTTTTAATTGATTGGAAAATTGGCCAAGAATGGTTTTGGGATTGCCTAACAGATGCCGATTTGGCCTCTAACTCAGCATCTTGGCAATGGGTGGCAGGTTCTGGCGCCGATGCTGCCCCTTTTTTTAGAATTTTCAACCCCATAACACAAAGTGAAAAATTTGATCCAGATGGTGAATATATTAAAAAATGGTTACCAGAATTAAGAAATTTAACAAATGATGAGATTCACAATCCTAAAGATAGATCAAATTATTATCCTCAAATGGTTTGTTTGAAGGAAAGCAGAAATAGAGCCTTGGAATTATATAGGGGATTGTAATTAGTTTTTTAGATGAGAATTGCTATTATATGTTTATTCACCCCCACCAAAATCCTAAAAGGATTTTGACTCCCCCGTAAGGGGAGTTGATAGCCCTCAATTTGTGTCTATCTTTTAACTCCCATTACTGGGGTAAAAAGAGAAAAATATCTTTTTCAAAAGTGATCTTTGGTCACTTTGGTGAGGGTAAAATTTACCAGAACTAGCCAAACTATCCTTTCACTAAGTAAAAAATAAAAAGATGTTTGTAGAAAATTTATTTGGATATAGATTATAATTTAGTCTTTTTTACAATATATATTTTTTGTTCTAGGAGTATAAATTCCATATGTAACTACAGCTAATAATCCATCAACAAAACTGTGTTTTACTTCTACAAAATTTACTCCGCCATATCTTTTACATAGCATAGCAGCATCAATATAGTCGGTTTGACCAATGCCTCCGATAAAAAAATGAGAACTTTCTTGATAATGAGGATTAGATTTTGGATTCTGCCTAATATTGTCATTATCCACATTAAATCTTTGTGTTGCACAAGATGACAACAAGAATAATATTGAGAAGGATATAAATATTTTTTTCATTTTTTATGAATTGAGTTTTTTAGGTTCGAACAACTAATATAAATACTAGATAACTACAAATCAAGATTAAAAATTAATTTTTTTATAATCTATTATATTTTCAATCTTCCCAATAGCTGTAAAGGTAGGTTTTTGCTTAATTAAGTTACTAGAATAATTTATTAATTCATCAATGTTAATATCATTAATTTTGTTAATTATATCTTTATTTGAGATAATTTTATTGTGATTTAGGATATTATTTCCTAATTTTTGACAACGAGAATTTGTATTTTCGAGGGACATTATTAATGAGGATTTCACTTGATTTTTGGCTCTTATCAATTCTATATCTTCAATTTTTTGGGTAGATTTAATTAATTCTTCCATTGTTACTTCGATCAACTCATTAGTTTGTTCTGGAGTTGTACCAGCATAAATTCCAAATAACCCATTATCTTGATAGGCCAAATTAAAAGCATAGATAGAATAGGCCAAACCTCTTTTCTCTCTTACTTCTTGGAATAATCTTGAGGACATCCCTCCCCCTAAAATTGAGGATAATATTTGAGCAATATAAAAATCATCATCTAAATAAGAAGAGGATTTAAAACCTAATAATAAATTAATTTGTTCTAATTCAGTTTTTTCTTTGCGAAAATCACCTCCAATATAGTTTGATTTTTTTGAATTTGAAATTTCTCCTGAATTAAGATTGGTAAAATATTTTTTAACATAATTAGCAAAATCATCTTCGGTTAAATTGCCCGCTGAAGTGATGCAAATATTGGAATTATGATAATTTTTATTAACATAATCTACTAAATAGCTACGATCAAAATTTTTGATATTTGATTCTGGTCCTAAAATTGAGCGACCAAGAGGCTGATTAGGAAAGGCTGTTTCTTGAAAATAATCAAAAATAATATCATCAGGAGTGTCATTAGTCATAGCAATTTCTTGTAAAATAACTCCTCTTTCCTTATTCATCTCTGATTGATCAAAAACTGAATTTTGTAAAATATCGCTTAAAAATTCTACGGCAAATTCGGCATGTTCTTTTAAAACCTTAACATAATATACTGTTTTTTCACGAGAAGTATAAGCATTAATTCTGCCACCAATATTATCAAATTCCTCTGCAATTTGAGTAGCATTTCTGGTTTTGGTCCCTTTAAAGGCCATATGTTCAAGAAAATGAGAAATGCCATTATTTTTGATATTTTCATTACGGCTACCACTTGCCACAAAAACAGCAATAGAAACAGATTCTACATCTGGCATATAATCAGATGCATATCGTAAATGATTTGATAATTTATTGATTTTCATAATATTTTAGATATTTGCAAAAACTTTTTGAACATCATCATCATCTTCTAAATTATCTATCAATTTTTCCACCTTTTCCATTGCTTCACCATCAATTTCCATTTGATCCTTAGCAACCCAACAAATTGATGCTGATAATGGATCACCAAATTTTACAATTAGAGCATCTCTTACTTCGCTAAAATTTTCTAATTCACAGCTAATATGATGTGATTCTTCAGAAGATTCAACATCACTAGCACCAGATTCAATTGCAATTTCAAACATCTCATCCTCTGATGCCGATTCTAAACTATATTCAATAATTCCCAAATGATCAAACATGAAATTTACTGAACCTGTTTCCCCTAATGAACCGCCAGATTTTGAAAAAATACTTCTAACTGCAGAAGCTGTGCGATTTTTATTGTCAGTTAAAGCTTCTACAATAACAGCTATACCATTTGGACCATAACCTTCATAACGAATTTCCTCAAAATTATCACCATCAGCAGATGAAGTTGCCCTTTTTATGGCACCGTCAATTCTGTCTTTTGGCATATTCTGAGATTTGGCGGTAATTATGGCATTGCGAAGCCTAGGATTAAATTCTGGATCGGGATTGCCAATTTTGGCTGCTACCGTGATCTCTTTTTGTAATTTTGTAAATAATTTTGCTCTTTTTGCATCTTGAGCTCCTTTTCTATGTTTTATATTTGCAAATTTGGAATGTCCTGCCATTTTTTTAATATTTTGTTTAATTTTATTTAATCCTCCTTGTCTTAGGGTTAAAATTTTTGATTTTGTGGAGGGTTAAATCATACCTCATTATAAAATACTTACATTAAATATCTTAAAAACTATGATATTTGTTGCATGCACCCCCACCAAAGCAATCTTTGATTGCTTTGACTCCCCCGTAAGGGGAGTTGTTATAGATCGAGTTCGATCTGTACCAACTCCCCTTACTGGAGAGTCAAAATTTGCTTACAAATTTTAAAAAAGCTCTTATTCTCTTTTTATCCCCCTAGGGTGAGTTTTTTAGCTATATCTTTTCTATAATAACAATCTGGCCATTTGACCTTATCAACAATTTTATAAGATTTCTTAATGGCTGATTCAAAATCATTGGCCAAAGCAACAGAGGCCAAAACCCTGCCACCATTGGATAATATTTTACCATCTTGTAATTTGGTACCGCAATGGAAGATAATTTCATCATCTTGTAATAGATTATCAATATTTTTAATTTCAGAGCATTTTTTATAGGATTCAGGATAGCCTTTACTTGCTAAAATAACACAGACTGCCTTTTTGTCAGAAAATTCAATATTAATTTCATTTAATTTGCCATTAATCGTAGAATTTATGATGTCAAAAAGATCTGTTTTCAATCTTGGCAAAATTACTTCAGCCTCAGGATCGCCAAATCTAATATTGAATTCTAGTAATTTAGGGCCATTTTTTGTTAGAATTAGACCAGCAAATAAAATGCCGACAAAAGGACAATTTTCTTTTATCATACCATCTAATGTTGGCTTGATAATATTATCCATTATCTTATTTTGTAATTTTTTATCAATAAAAGGAGAAGGAGAGTAAGTTCCCATACCGCCAGTATTAAGGCCAATATCGCCCTCACCTATTTTTTTATGATCGCCAGCTGTACCGATAAATTTAGCATTTTTGCCATCAGAAATGGCAAAAAAACTAACTTCTGGACCTTCTAAAAATTCTTCAATGATAATTTTTTTTCCTGCTATTCCAAATTTTCCATTAAAAATTTCATTAATGGCTATTGCAGCTTGCGATTTATTTTCACTGATAATTACACCCTTACCTGCTGCTAATCCATCGGTTTTAATAACGATTGGAGAGTCAATTTTATCAAGAAAAGAAATTGCTTCTTGTGCATTATCAAAAGATTGATATTTGGCAGTTGGAATATCATATTTAGCACAAATATCCTTCATAAAAATTTTTGAACCTTCCAGCTTTGAGGCTTTTTTACTGGGACCAAAAACCTTAATTCCTACAGATCGTAAAAAATCGGTCAAACCATCAACCAATGGCTGTTCTGGACCTATTATTACCAAATTAATAGATTTTTTTTGGCAAAATTCTAGAATTTCCTGATGATTATTAGGATCTATATCAGATTTTATTGTGATTTCTGAAATTTTAGCATTGGAAGTTGCAGAGAAAATTTCAGAAATTTTATCAGATTTTAATAAGGAATGAATAATGGCATTTTCACGGCCACCAGATCCAATTACAAGAATTTTGGTCATTTTTTAATGCTGCATATTATAATTAAGATAATACATAACCCAAATTGAACCAGCAACCAAGATGAAAATAACAATTAAACTAAAAATAAAGGAATAAAGATTCCATCTTGGCTTCTCCTCATCACCCATATGTAGGAAATAAATCAATTGAAAGACCAATTGTGCAATGGCAAAGGTAACAATTGCAATAATAATACCAATTCTATCAAATAGCTGACTAATTACAGTAAAATAAGAGGCAAGAGTTAAAATAATTGAAGCAACAAAGCCAATAATGTATGATTTATAACTTTGAGCGATATTTTTTTCTGACATAATTTAATGATTCGTTAATTAATGTCTATATTATAGGAATAAATTGTATAAATTCAATAAATTAATATATATATAATTCCTTAAATGCCAGAAAATTGAGTATGACTATCATCATATCCCGCTACAGGTCTTTTTATAAATGGTCGTTCAGAAGAGATGATGTTTCGATATGACCTAATGCTTGATCTTCATTTTTTACAATAAATGATAAATTTTCAGGGTGATTTGCTATTGCTATCACAGCAAAATTCATATTAGATCTTATTTTTTCTGATGCTTCTTTGAATAATTCCGGTTTTTTCTCCAATAATAAACTTATTATTCTTGATGTCGTCTCATCTGAGTGATTTCCCAATCTGTCATCAGATAATATTATACCATTTCCCATCTAAAAAACTATGTTAAAAGATTGAACAATCTAGCTTCATCTTTTTATCTGATATTAGCAAAAAGCCTTGGGAAATATGGGAATATTACCCTCATTTTTTACAAATATCAAATAAAAATATTTTGCTATATTGTCCATTTTTAAATGGGAAATGGTATTATTAGATAAATATGGATATTCATCAATTATGGATTTCCTTGCTTAACTGCCGCAAGCATTCCATCCAATGAATTCAGGAATTATACTATTTGTAATTGTTGATCAGACTCACTCCCTAGGTGAATTTTAAAAGGATTTTCTGCCATATTAAATATGAGTTAAATTATTAATGATGAAAAATATCAATATTTTCTAAACCAATTAAATCTAACTGGCTCCTTGTTTCTAAAAATTTAAAACATTTTTGGGCTAATTTCATCTTACCTTCTTTTTGCAGCATTTTTGAGATATTGTCCTTTAAATCATGAAGGTATAATACATCACTAGCAGCATAATTAATTTGTTTTTTAGATAATTTATCTGCACCCCAATAGGATGATTGCTGTTGTTTAGAAATGTCAATATTTAATATTTCCGAGAGTAATGACTTTAATCCGTGATGATCACTATAAGTACGCACTAATTTTGAAGCAATTTTGGTGCAAAAGATATTTTTCACTTCAATATTAAAATTAAAATTTATCATATTAATATCAAAACGAGCAAAATGGAAAATTTTTTGCACTTTTTCATCTTCCAAAATTTTGCGTAAATTTGGAGAGGAGAAATTGCAATCCTTATCAAATTGTACTAAATGGGCATTGCCATCACCAGAAGAAATTTGCAAAACACAAAGACGATCAGTTGTAATTTTTAGGCCCATTGTTTCAGTATCAATAGCAACAATATTACCAAAATTCAAATTATCTGGAAGGTCATTTTTATAGATAAAATTACTCATTTATAAATTATTAAAATATAGAAAATAAAATTGTAATTGACTTAAATTATAATTACTAGTAGATTTCGGATTTATATTGGGGTTTTAGAATTATTGACTAATATCATCATCTTTTATATGGCAGAATATAAAAATATTATTAAATATTGGAAATTAATTGAGCAATTCACTCCTCCTAAAGTTGAAATTAGGGATAAAAATAAATTTCTATATTTAGAATCAATTCAGGATAGTATTACTAAAAATGACTCTATTGCTTGGATTAATCGTAAAAAATTCCAACATTTAAATAGCAAAACAAATATTTGGTCTTATCGAGTTTTTCTTGGAATTATCGATGTTAATCATATTAATGAAATGATTAATAATATTTTTGAAGGAAATTTTAACACTGATCTTGGTAAGCCAAATTATTTTTCCACTATTGCTTGTTTTAAAGTCAATTCTGATGGGGTAATAAAGTATGATAGTTTGGAAATTCCTGATTATTTTATTTCTATTGCTAATTTAAAAGAATTTGGACCAGATAATAATAAATCATTTAGTGATGGTTTAGATCTAAAATATAAAATGGAAAAAATATTTTCTAATTTTTGCGATTCAGATGAGGGTAAAATAATTAATTATCAAGATTTGGATCAAATTTTATCTCTCTTCTTAAAAGAAGCTAAATTAAATAAGGATTTTACTAGGAGTGTTGCTATAATTCATAGCTATAATTTTCCCATTAAGAAAAAAGATGATAAAAAACCATCTGAAAATAATCAAAATGAAGAAGATAATAAAGATATTGATAGTAATGCTATTTTAAATAGTTTCTTTTATAAGGATCTTAGTTTAATTGAATCCAAAATTTCTGATAAGAATAAAATATCTGAATCATTAAAAGAATATTTATCAGATTTTTCAGAAAATAAAAGGATAGATCTAATTTCTGATAAAAAATATACCAAAGAAATACTTTCTCCTAAAAATCTTGCGGCAGCAAAATGGCCAAATAAAGGTAATCATTCCTTGGCATTAGCGCAACAAATGGCAGTAAATATATCTATGAAAAAAGATTCTGGAATTTTTTCTGTTAATGGTCCTCCAGGTACTGGTAAAACAACATTATTACGAGATTTAATTGCTAATATTATTGTTAAAAGAGCTAAAAAAATGCTTCCATTTAACAATCCTCAAGATGCTTATCAAGATAAAATTCAATTTACCTTTGATGGTAGAAATTACAATATTTATAAAATATCTAAAGAATTGCAAAATTATGAAATTTTTGTTGCTAGTTCTAATAATAATGCTGTTGAAAATATAACTAAGGAAATTCCAAAAAGATCAGAAATAGATGATAAATTAGAGATGGATTATTTTTCTGAAATTGCTAAAAATATTTTTGGTGATGATGTTTGGGGTTTGGGATCGGCAATTTTAGGCTCGAGATCTAATTGTAGTAAATTCTTCCATAAATTATGGTTTGATAAGGATAAAAAAAATAATATAACAAATTTAAAAGAATATCTAAAAAATAAATTAGAAAATATTGGTTGGGCTGAAGCTAAGGAACAATTTTCTCAAAAATTACAAGAATTTGAAGAATATCAGGCAAAATTAATCGATTTAGAAAATATTTTAGATCATGATGGTAAATTTGAAAAGGAATTGCAAGATTTGACTTTAACTTACAATCTTTTGCAAGATAAAGAGAGAAAAATAAAATTAAAGAAGGAAGATATTATCTTAAAAATTGATAATATTAATCTACAAATTTTAGAAAATAATAATTTATTAGAATCTTTAAAAATATTAAGACCAAATATTTTTGTCAGAATTTTATCCAAATTTAAAAATAATGAATATATCACATGGAAGGATAAAAATCATAAAATTATTGATAATTTAATCTCTTATCGTGAGAAAAAAGATATTTTTGAACGAAATTTAAAATCTATAAAAATAGAATTAGATCAAATTTCTTATTTAATATCTGATCAAATTACAAAAATTACTAAATTACAGGAAAAAATTAAAGATAATCAGGATAAAATTAACTATTTTAAAGAAAAAATGGGTGTTAATTTTACAGATCATAATTTTTGGCAAGAAAATGATAGAAATTTACAATTAAGAAATCCTTGGCTTTTTGAAGATTTAGAAAAAATTAGAGGAGAATTATTTATTGCTGCAATGAATTTGCATAAGGCATTCATTATTAATGCTCGTGATAAATTTATCAGTAATATTAATGCCGTTAATTTAATGATGCAGGGCAAAATATCGCAAGATGTAACAGATTATGTCAAATCATTATGGAGTAATTTTTCAATTTTAATTCCAGTTTTTTCTAGTACTTTTGCCTCTTTTTCTAATCTTTGCCAATCTATGTTTAAGGAAGATATTGGCTATTTATTTATTGATGAGGCTGGGCAATCTTTACCACATCATGCTGCTGGGGCAATTTATCGTTCTAAAAATGTAGTAATTGTTGGTGATCCAATGCAAATTCCACCAGTTTCTGAAATTCCAGAAATTATGAGTAAATCCTTATTAAAATTTTGCAATATTTCTACTGAATATGATATTTGCCAAAATTCGGTACAAGATTTAGCTGATAGGGTTAATATTTATGGCACTTATATTATGAATGATGCGGTTGAAAGATGGATTGGCTGTCCCTTAAGAATTCATAGAAGATGTAAAGACCCTATTTTTAGCATTTCTAACCATATTTCTTATGATAATTTAATGATTCAATCTGTAAAAAATAAAAATATTGCTGCTGAAAAGATTTTTCCAAAAAGTAAATGGATTGATATTAAGAGTGATTTTTCTGATTCTCATTATATTATAGAAGAAGGAGAGAAGGCTATGGAAATAATAATTCAGATCATTGCCCAATATCAAACATTACCTTCACTTTATGTCATTTCTCCTTTTAGAAATGTTGCTTTATCTTTTAAAAAATATTTTAAAAATCAAAAAAATAATTTTTCTTATCTTATAAATAATGATAAAATTGATAAATGGATTGATAATAATATCGGAACAATACATAGCTTTCAAGGCAAGGAGGCAGATATTGTGATTTTATTATTAGGAGGGAATCCAGCAAATGAAGGTGCAATTAATTGGGCAACAAAAAATCCCAATATATTAAATGTAGCAATTACTAGGGCAAAAAATTTATTATTGGTAATTGGTTCTAAAAAAAGATGGTCAAGAAAACCAAATTTTGTAATTTTAAATGAATATCTGGATAAATTTAATGAGGAAGAGAATATTTATTCAAATAAAGTTGCTAATAATTTATCATCAATAAAATCAATTGCATCATAAATCTCCAACATTTCTTTCATATCACCATTGCAATGTAAGATAAGATCACAACCAGTAGAAAGACATTTGGTGGTTTTCTCTCTAAAAGAACCCTTTAAGGCCTTCATAGATAAATCATCTGTCATAATAACATTTTTAAAACCAATATCATTGCGAATAATATCTAGCATTTTTTTAGACATTGTGGCTGGATTTTGATCATCAATTTGGGGGTATAAAATATGGGCTGTCATAGCAAATTTTAGATCTGAAAGATTTTTAAAAGCTATAAAATCACTCTTTTGCAATTCTTCTAAAGAAATATCCACAATTGGCAATTCTAAATGGCTATCAGCAATTGCTCTACCATGCCCTGGAATATGTTTAATGATTGGGAAAATACCATTATCCAAATGAGCATTAGCAACAACTCGACATAAATCACTAATTTGTTCTGGATTTTGGCCAAAAGAACGGCATTTGATAATTTCATGAGTATCTGCAAAATTAATATCTAAAATTGGAGTACAATTAGTATTAATCCCAACCTCTTTTAAATCATTAGTTAATTTAATAAAATTATCATAACATTCCTTGCGAGCCAAATCAGGATTTTTTAAATAAAGATCAGCAAAATATTGACCAGAAGGATATTTTTGCCAATTTGGTTCTGTCATTCTTTGCACCCTACCCCCTTCTTGGTCAATTAGGATAAAAATATCTTCTTCACATAAATCTTTTAAAGAATCTGTAAGCTTTTTAACCTGAATTTTATCTTTAATATTTCGGGCAAATAGGATAAAACCTACAGGCATTACTTTTTTAAAGAATTTTATCTCTTCAGAATTTAATTCTAGTGATTTTAAGCCAAAAATTACTGGTGTTTTCATTTAATATATCTTATTTGGATAATTAATTATTTAAAGGTGTCGATATTACCAAATTATCATAAGCCATATCCTTATCATTATCATTATCATCAGTCCATAATCCAACATGTTTTAATGCTGGTTGATCTGAATGAGATAGTCCACTGATAATATTATCATTTATTTTGATAATGATACCACTATTTGTCACATCTACTCTTAAATTAAATTTTAGACTAGTATTATTTGATTGGCCAATATGATTTTACCTATCTGAATCTTTTTTATCGATTCTATTTTAACTGGATTTACATTATTACTAATCACCTCAGCACCATCAATATTTAGAATTACTTGGGATTTACCTCTTTTTCCATCATGATAAGTAATTACTACAGTGTGAGGTTCTAATAATTCTGCATCATTTAAATCCTCCATATTAATGGAATTTATGTTTTTATATCCAATTCTATAAAAGAACTCGCCCTGTCTAATTCCGGATTGTATCACAGGATCCTCACCATTACCATAAGCAGAAAATAAAATCTGCTCTCCTGTGAGATCATCATTATCACGATGGAAGCTAAATTCAATATTATATCCAGGATTATTTTTACCTTCAATTAGTACATCAAAATTATTAGCTTTATTTGAGATAGAAACTATATCAGGATTTTTATAATGAGTTAAAATGCCGTTAGATAATTTTGATTGGCAATTACCACCTTCTGGTAAAAAATAAAAATATGATTTTAACGGACCTTCATTAACTATTTTTGTGCATGTAGAAAAAGAATTGTTAGAGTAAAATAGCAATGCTATTGCAAAAGCAATTTGGCTTAGAAGTTTATTTTTAGAGAAGAAAAGAACACTCATAACAAATTGATTATATTTATATGGACAATAGTAATCATATAATATCAATTATACCATTTGCCATCTTAAAAAAACTATGTTAAAAGATTGAACAATCTAGCTTCATCTTTTTATCTGATATTAGCAAAAAGCCTCGGGAAATACAGGCATATTACCCTCATTTTTTACAAATATCAAATAAAAATATTTTGCTATATTGTGCACTCTTAAATGGGAAATGGTATTACAGCAAAAAATTAGATAAAAATCAATATCAAATATTATTTAAATTTAGAATTCTCAATCCTATATAATATGAATAAAACCAAAAATGCAGCTAATAATTGTGTTATATTCATTACTTCATCAAGAATTATAAAAGCTAAAATAATAGAAATTGCAGGACCAGAACTATTAATGATTGCCGATCTGTTAGAACCTATTCTACTTATTGCTTCTGAAACTAATAATAAGGGTAAAAAGGTGCAAAAAAAAGCTAGACATAATATTATTATTAAAGCTTCTTGAGAAAAAATATTAAGATTGATTTCATGATTATGAATAACAAAAAAATGGATATTTACAAATAGAAAGGAAAAACTTAAAGAATAGGTAGTAAATAATATTGATCCAATTTTCTGACCTATTTTTCCATTAAAAATATAATAAATAGAATAGCTAATTGCAGTTAAAATAGCATAAAATGCTCCTAATTTATTGGCTTTACTTAGATCAGAAGAAAAAATATCTAAGGTAAATAATAGGCATATTTCTATTATAATAAAATTTTTAATATCAGATTTCTTTGGCCATTTTTTATTAATTATAGAATTCCAAAAAATAACATAAATAGGAAAAGTGTGAGAAATTACGCGATTAATATTAACATTTATTAATTCTAGAGAATAAAAATCAAATAAAGTTGCGAGATAATATCCGAAAAAACCAGCTATAAAGCTATTTATTGCTATTTTTTTATCACATATTTTTGTAAAAAACTCCTTTTTCTTAACAAAAAGTGCGAATGACCAAAGTAAAGGTAAGGTGAATAAAAAACGATAATATAAAAGATCAGTTGTTGAAATATTATATTGATAGGCAAATTTTACCAAAATAGAACGAAAAGCAAATAAAATTGCTGATAATAGGATAAAAATAACAGCGATATTTTTAGACTTTAATAAATTATCTTTCATAAAATTTTCCCCATATAATAATCATCAAAATATTCATTATCTATTTTAACATTTGATTTTTATTTACCTTCAATCACAAATCCTTTTTTTGCTAATGAAAAAACACCTCTTTTTGTTTTTTGATAATTACTTAAAAATTTCTGATATTCTTCTATAGATATTGGCAAACATTCTGCTCCAAAAGATAAATTTTTAGTTTCCAATCCAACAATTTTTGTAAATTCCAAAATATATTTAGCATCTAAATCCATGGCTTCAATAATTTGAAAATTAAACATTTTTTTCTTTGAAAAATTTAACCAATTTTCTAAAAGCATCTGCCCTATGGCTAATTTTATCCTTTTCTTCTGGATTAATTTCGGCAAAAGTTAATTTATCACTCTTTCTGATAAAAATTGGATCATAACCAAAACCCTTATCTCCTTTTGGTGGAAATTGTAAAAAACCATTAACCCTACCCTCAAAGGAATTAATTTGACCATTTTTAGGATTATAAAGCGATAAATTACAGATAAAATAAGCAGATATTTTATCTTTGAATGGATTAATATTTTTTTCCTGTAATTTTTCCTTAATAGTTGCAAAAGCAATATTAAAATTTTTATCAGGAGCCCAACGAGCAGAATAAATACCAGGCTGATTATCAATTGTAGGAATCACAAGGCCAGAATCATCAGCAAGAGCAATATTTCCGGCATGATCTCCATAATATTTAGCTTTAATAATGGAATTTTCTTCAAAAGTTAGACCATTTTCTTCTGGCTCTTTTAAATTATAATCAGAAATACCAAAAGATATTATATTAATTTCTTGTAATAATTTGGAAATTTCAGATAATTTACCCTTATTACCAGTTGCAATTAAAATTTTTTTCATATTCAATGATTATTACATATATTAACAAATTTTAAGTAAAATATCTTACTTTTAAATTGCTCAGAATTGTTAAAATTCTAAGTAATTTATAATATATTATTTATTTTAGGATATCTTTTAGTATAATTTATGGTTAATTTTTTCATATTAATTTTATTACTCAATATTTAATGGATAAAAAAATCATAGGATATGAAAAAATAGAACAAAATTTATGGCAGAATTTTCTGAATAATAAATTACATCATTGTAATTTAATTACGGGAATCAAAGGTAATGGTAAAGCAGAATTTATTAAAAATTTTGCCTATAAAATTATATATCATAATCAAAATATTACTCAAACTAATCATCACCCCGATATTTTAATAATTGAAGCTAAATCTAAAACTGAAAAATCTATTGCCAGAATTTTGGTTGATGATGTTCGTAATATTAAGGATTTTACCAATTTATCTAGCTCTATTTCTAAAAATAAAATTATTATCATTAATGCTATTGATGATATGAATAAAAATGCTTTTAATGCTTTATTAAAAACTATTGAAGAGCCAAAAGAGAATATTTTTATTTTTTTAATTAATCATAATATTGAAAATATTCCAGATACTATTAAATCTAGATCTAATGTTGTTAGAATTCCAAATTTTAATTTTGATAATTGGTCACTAATTATTAAAGATAATTTAGTAGATATTACCAATAAAAACCTTAAAAAACTACATCTTATTTCATCAAATTCTATCTCTGATTCTATTCTATTACATAATAATAATTGGCTCGATATTTATATAGAATTACTGACTTTAGTCACAATTGGAACAGAGATTGAGATGATTAAATTTTGTGAAAAACTATCTAATGATAAAATAAATTTTAATATTTTTATAAAAATTGTAGATTTTTTATTTTTACGCTTTATAAATTTATCATATATTCGAAATATGGATATTATTGCATCGGAGGAAAATCTGATAAAAAATAATTTTATTAATATGGAAAAAATATTTCTTAATAAGGATAAAATTTCTTCTTTTATAAAGGATATTGATATATTTAATCTTGAGAAAAAATCTGCCATATTAAAAATCCTTTTATTAATCAAATCAAATTTAATATAATTATGTCAACCACAATGAAGCCAATATTTGATATAGAATTTTTTAATGATATAACAGACGGCGATAAGGATTTTCAGTCTGAATTAATTGAAGTTTTTATATCGAGTGTAGAAGAGCAATTGCTTGATATTAAAAAGGTATCTGAGGAACAAAAATCTGACCCATATAAATGGCATTCTGTCTTACATTCTCTTAAAGGTTCATGCTCTTCTATTGGTGCTATTAGATTAGCTGATTTTATCATCTCTAAACAAAATAAAAATATTGATTTTACAACAGAAGAGAAAATTGAAATTTACAAAAATATTGCAATCCTATTAGAAGAAACCAAATCTGAATTATCAAAAAACATAAATTAAATAATAATTTGATATATGATTCCTCTAAAAATAGAAAATATCTATAAATCATTCGGAGACAGGAAAACTCTTAAAGATATTAATTTTTCTGTAAATAATAATGAGATTTTTGGTTTTATTGGTCTTAATGGTGCAGGAAAAACTACATTAATCAAAATTATCATTGATCTATTAGATTGCGATTCTGGTGATATTAAAATTTTTGGAGAAAATCACAAATCATGTAATTCACGCCAAAATATTTCCTATTTACCAGAAAAATTCCAACCTTCCAACCATTTAACAGGAATTGATTTTTTAAAATTAAATCTTGGTTTTCACAATATAAAATTTGACCCGCAAGAGGCCGAGATATTAGCAAAAAATTTAGATTTAGATCCAAGATTTCTACCAGAAAAAATTTCTAGATATTCAAAAGGTATGACTCAGAAAATTGGTCTTATTGCCAGCTTCTTAACAAAAAATAAATTAATCATCCTTGACGAACCGATGAGTGGTTTGGATCCAAAAGCAAGGATCAATTTAAAAGAACAATTATTAAATTATAAAAAACAGGGTAATTCTATATTTTTCAGCTCCCATATTCTATCTGATATTGATGAAATTTGTGATAAAATTGCTATTTTAAATAATGGTAAGATCATTTTTATTGGAGATAGCAAAACTCTTAAAAAAGAACAAAATACCAATAATTTAGAACAAGCCTTTATCAAATCTATTGATATATGATTATCAGAGATTTTTCCTTAGAAATTGTAAGAGAAATTGAAATTGGATTTAATAATTTTCTAAAAAAATCTATCAAATATTCACCTTTTGCATTATTTTATAAATTATTCAAAAAATCCTATCCACAATTAATCAATGATGTTAGATATTATATTGCACAAGATATAGAAACTATCTTAAAAGAAAGTCAAAATTTTGAAATAAATAAAATAACTAATGATAATTATGATCTTTCTATTCAAGGTGAGAAATTATTAGAAGAATTTCAAATATTTGGCTTTGATATTATTAAAAAATATTTAACTGTTAGAAAAGCATTTAAATTATTATCACATCCAGAAGTTAGAACAGAATTTTATGAATTATTTTTAACAGATATTAAGAAAATTATTGGAAGAGAATCTTGATAATTATAATTATTTAACTAATTTTATCTTTAATTTAATATAATTATTATCATTAGAAATAATATATTAATTTAGGTAATGGATATTTAGGAGGAGTTATGGATCTAGTTAAGTGAGGTTTCAAATTCATTTAGTCTTTTCCAGATACTTTTTAATTCGGTTATTGAGGTCCAATTATCTAAAATTACTGAGAAGCTATCATGTACTCGGGCGAAGGCGTTGCTTATTTGTATTAATATACCCATTTGAATAATCCCTGTAAATAGATTGGGGGCAACTATAACATAGGGAAAAATTATCATTATTTGGTTATAAAATGAGCTCCATAAATCAAAATAGCTATAATGTAAATATAATTTTTTATAATTGGTTTTAATTCCTAGAAAAAGACTTAATATTGTTTCTGGTTGTGCATAATTTTTCTTATCATCTTCTGCAAGTACTAAATCTTTTCTAAAAGCTGCTTCTACTTTTTGATTATTATAATGTAATCCTGGCAATTTCCAACCAACAAAGAATGAAATAAAAATGCCACCTAATGAAATAAATAAAGAGAAAAAAACTAAACTACCCTCTTTTTGACCTAAAATTGGTATTGATATTGACTCACTCAAATTCCACAAAACTGGTAGAAAACCAATTAGCATCATTATTGCTCTGACAAGTTGCAAACCTAAAGATTCAACTAATTTGGCCCATAGAAAACAATCTTCTTGTATTCTTTGGCTCGATCCTTCAATGTCATTTTCAACTTTACGCCATTTTGGTAAATAATAGAAAGTCATGGCTTCTCGCCATTTTAGGGCATAAATTTTAGTGAACCAATTAGTAAAGGCAATGATTGGAATATAGGGTAATACAATTACTGCAAAGCTGGCTTCTCCTTTGAAGCCATTTGTTATATATTGTAAGGAAATTAGGTAATAATATAATTTTGCAATACCCTCTTCAGGCTTATCATAATAATCCTTACTATTATGTAATAAATCATAAAAACCCTTATACCAAGAATTTACTAAAACAGCAATTTGAACTTGGCTATAAAGCAAGATTAAGATTAATAAGGCACCAGCATAGGACCATAATGCCCATTTTTTGGTTCTAAAAAATGCTTCTATCATTTATTTTTAAATTCAGATTCAGATTCATTAGGATCTTTAAGATATTCGATATAATTTCCGAAAGGATCTTGAAGATAAATTGAAGATGTGCCATCACGATGTAATTTTAATTCTCCAAATTTCTCAGCATCATCTTTTAGAAAGGATAAATGTGGTGGATGTTTTCCTGGTAGAACAAGTGCTAATTTGATATTGCCAAATTCTAAAAAACCCCATGTTTCATCTTGATGTAGGATATTTATGTCAAAATTTTCGGTGTAATATTTTATAGCTTGAGAGATATTATTTACTGTTATTGCTATATGGTGAATTTTATCTAGTTTTTTTATTGTCATTTTTGGTAGATATTTTTAATTTTATATTCGCTTCATCCACCCCCACCAAGATTTGCTTGCGAATCTTGAGTCCGCCATAAGGGGAGTTATTATATTTATATAATTTCTAAATCAAATAGGGCTTTGCTTTTATTTATATCGACTGGGAGGATTTTTATATTATGATCCTTAGCCATTTGTAAGAAATTATTGATTTTTTCGCTATTATCTATCTCAAGATTAATAGAAGCAATGATAAATTCAACTGGATAATTTGCTTTAAGATAGGCTGTTTGATATGAAATCATGGCATAGGCAGCGGCATGAGATTTATTAAAACCATAGCCAGCAAATTTATTTACTAATTCAAAAATTTCTTCTGACTTTTTGGCATTAATATCATTTTTAGCAGCACCTTCAATAAAAATCTTTCTTTGTTTATCCATCTCATCCTTATCTTTTTTCCCCATTGCTCTTCTTAGTAAATCGGCTGCTCCAAGATTATAACCACCAAGAATTTTGGCAATTTCCATCACTTGCTCTTGATAGACTATTACCCCGTAAGTTTCTTCCAAAACCTGTTCTAAAAGTGGGTGTGGATATTCAATTTTCTCTGAACCAGCCTTTCTTCGAATATAGGTTGGAATATTATCCATAGGTCCAGGGCGATAAAGGGAAATTAAGGCAATAATATCCTCAATTTTGTCAGGTTTCATTTGTTTTAGAACCGATCTCATACCAGAAGATTCAATCTGAAAAACACCAATAGAATCACCATCTGATAACATATCAAATGTATTCTTATCATCAATTGGGATTTTACTGATATTAATATTAGTTCCTCGTGATTTATTTATTAATTTGACAGCATTATCAATTACTGTTAGGGTTTTAAGACCCAAAAAGTCAAATTTTACCAAACCAGCCTTTTCGGCATATTTCATAGAATAGCCAATGGCCGGCATGGAATTAATATCATCAGTATAAAGACAACCAATTTCTTTAAGCTTTTTATCACCAATTACAATACCAGCAGCATGAGTTGAGGCATGGCGATTTACCCCTTCTAACATTAGGGCAATATCGGTTAATTTTTTAATTTCCTCATCTTCTTCAATAGCATTTTGCAAATCCTTATCCATTGAGATGGCTTTTTCTAAAGTTACTGCTTCAATGGCATTAAATGGAATTAATTTGCAGATTCTATCAACCTGATTATATGGCATTTGTAGTACTCTTCCTACATCTTTAATAGCAGCTTTGGCTTGCAATTTCCCAAAAGTAATAATTTGGGCTACCATTTCTTTGCCATATTTTTTTTGGACATAATCAATAACCTCATCTCTTCTTGCTTGGCAAAAATCAATATCAAAATCGGGCATGGAAACCCTTTCAGGATTAAGAAATCTTTCAAAAAGTAGGCCAAAACGCAAAGGGTCAAGATCGGTAATTTGCAAAACCCAAGCCACAATTGAACCAGCACCCGAACCACGGCCAGGACCAACAGGAATATCATTTTCTTTACTCCAAGTAATAAAGTCAGATACAATTAAGAAATAACCACTAAAATTCATTCTCTTAATAATTCCTAACTCATATTCCAGCCTTTCATTATAAATTTTAGTTAATTCTTCTGGATTTGAGATATTCTCCATCTCAAATTTAAATTTTAATCTCTCTTCTAAGCCTTTTTTTGATTTATCTTCTAATTCTTCAGCCTCACTCATGCCATTTTTAGTTGGAAAATGTGGCAAGGTTGGCTCTCTTTCAAAGGCCATAATATGGCATTTTTTAGCAATATTTACGGTATTTTCAATTGCTTCTGGTAGGTCAGAAAATAATTCTAACATTTCAGAAGATGATTTGAAATGATGATTTTCTGTTAATTTATCTCGATCTTTCTCAATTAAATATCTTTTCTGGCCAATGCAACTCAAAATATCTTGAGCTTCATACATTGATTTATATAAAAAATAATTATCATTAATAGCAATAAGAGGAATATTAAATTTATAGGCAATATCTATTAAATTTTGTTCAATTTTTTGTTCATTTTCTAGCCCATGCCTAGAAATTTGAATGTAAAAATCAGTTTTAAATATTTCTTGGAATTTTTCTGCTAATTTTTCTGCAGCATTTTGATTATTTCCTAAGATATTTTTACCTAAAATACCCTTCTCTCCACCACAAATAGCAATTAAACCCTTAGATTTTTCTTGTAACTTGGATAATTTTATATGGGGAGTTAAATTTCTAATGCGCGAAAGATGAATTTCGCTTGATAAATTAGTAAGATTTAAATATCCCTGATCATTTTTGGCAATTAGAATAATTCTTTTAAAGGTTTTTTCTAATTCCAAATCTGAAATATTAGATTTGTTTGAATCTTCTATATCAATAATTAAATCACAGGCAATAATTGGCTGAATATTATTTTTTTTACAAGCAATAGAAAATTCTAAAGCACCAAAGAGGTTAGAAATGTCAGATATTGCAATTGCTGGAATTTGCTCTTTTGAGGCTTTTTTTATGATGTCATTAATATGGATTGTACCCTTACAAAGAGAATAAATAGTATGATTGCAAAGATGAATAAATGTTTGTGACACTAAAATATTATTTAATATTATTATAGATGGAATTTGGCATTAGATTTAAGCGCCATCTCTTAGAATTCCACCTATTTTATTTATGGAATCTATTATTTTATTAGAAATATTATCAATTTCTACTGTTTCTAAAGTTTTATCTTTTGGTGATAATATAACAGAAAAAGCAATTGATTTCTTACCTTTTTCCAATTTATCTCCCTGATAAATATCAAAAATATTAATATCAGAAATTAGATTTCTATCAATTTTAGAAATATTTTTAATAATTTCCCCTGCCTTAACTTCCTTATTTAAAATAAAGGCGAAATCTCTTTTTACCTGCTGAAAATCAGATATTTTCAATGCTTTATTCTTTCTTTTTTTATTATTTTGAGGTAGATTATCTAGGAAAATTTCAAAAATATTGATTTTATTTTTTAACGAGAATTTTTTAAGAATTATGGGATGAATTTCTCCAAAATAGCCAATAATATTTTTACCTAATTTTAAAGTTGCAGATTTATAAGGATGATAATATTTTGGTGCTTCTTCAAGAATTTGGCAAGAATCTCCATTAAATCCAATTTTATTTAAAATATCAAAAAGATTTTTTTTCACATCAAAAATATCAAATTCTCTTGCTTCAGAAAAATGATCCTTTTGACAATTTTGACCAAAATGCACGCCAGCAACTGATTCTATCTGATCTTTTGGTTCTGTGCCATTAAAAATTTTGCCAATTTCAAAGAATGATAAATTATTAAAATCTCTTAGATTATTTTTAGCAATAGCAGATATTAAGCCAATTGCTAAATTTGGTCTCATATAATTTAAATCTTCTGAAATTGGGTTTCCTAAAAATAAATCATCATTAAGATTAGTAAAATTTTTAGCAATATCAGAATTTACAAAGGAAAAATTAATAATTTCATCCATTTTAGAATTGATCAATAAATCTCTAATTTTATCAATTTTGGAAGTTTCTTTTTGAAATTTTTTCTGATTAATTGGCTTAGAAATAATATTATTATAGCCATTAATTCTAGCAATTTCTTCAATTATATCCTGCTCAATTTTTAGGTCATTTCTATGAGTTGGAATAGTAATTTGATAATTTTCTGCTGATTTTCTTTCTAATTTAAAATCTAAATTTTCTAAAATTTCTATAATTTTCTTATTTTCAATAGAAAAACCTAAAATCTTCTCAATTTTACTAAAATTAAAGTCAATTTTTTGCTCTTTTGGTAAATTATTTTCAGCAATAATAATATTACTAGCCTTACCACCACAAATTTCTAAAATTAATTTTGTAGCTAATTCAATGGCAATTTTTGCAGTTTTAATGTTAATTCTTCTTTCAAAACGATAACGAGATTCTGACAGGAGATTTAATCTTCTACCAGTTTTGGCAAGGCAAATATCATCAAAAAATGCTGCTTCTAGGAGAATATTTTGTGTATCTTTATCAGTTATGCTTGATTTTCCACCCATAATGCCAGCAATTCCAAGAATTTTTTGATCATCAGCAATTACTAAATCACTTTCAGATAATTTATATGATAAATCTTTCAAAGATAAAAATTCTTCATCATTTTTTGCTTTTCTGGCTATAATATTACCTTGTAATTTATCAAAATCATAGGAATGCATTGGCTGATTTAAGCAAAACATAACATAATTAGTTATATCCACAATGGCAGAGATTGAATTTTGACCAATGTTATTTAATTTATCCGCAAGCCATTTTGGTGACGGACAGTTTTTAATTCCACTAATTTCCCTAGCATAAAATTGTAAACAATCATCAGATGCAATATTAATTTTAATCGCGGAATTAAATTGCCCCTTAATATTGGCAATATCCAAATTTTTTAATTTATAGCCATCAAGAGCCGATAAATCACGAGCAATACCATAAACACCAAGACAATCACCACGATTTGGGGTAATATTAACATCAAAGATAATATCCTTTTTATAGATTTCACTTAATTTGGTGCCAATTTCATATTGCTCATCAATTTCAATGATACCATCACCATCAACACCAATATTTAACTCAGAAGCAGAACAAATCATACCATTACTCTCAATTCCTGCAATTTTAGCCTTTTTTATTTTCATACCATTAGAAGGAATGAGTGAGCCAATTTTGGCAAAGGCAATTTTAATGCCTGTTCTGGCATTTTTAGCACCGCAAATTACTTGCAAGATTTCTTTTCCTATATTAACTTTGCAAATTTGCAATTTAGTAGAATCTGGATGAGGAGAAGCCTCATTAATTTTTGCAACTGTAAAATCTTCTAAAAAAGCAGCTTCATTTGAAACTTCTTCAATTTCTAGACCAATATTTGTGAGATCATCAGCAATTTCATTGACTGATTTGTCAGTTATTAAATATTCTTTTAACCAATTTAATGTAAATTTCATCTTAACTATAAATATTCTTTCAAATTCTTTAAAAATTCTCCAGATTTATCCTCATAAAGTGCCCTACCGACAATTACCCCTTCAATACCAAATTTTTTAATATCATTAATTTGGGAAATATTTTCAATAGAATTAACACCGCCAGAGGCAATGATAGGAAGATTAGAATTTTCTGCAAGTTTTTTTGTCGCTTCAATATTAACACCTTGCATTGTGCCATCACGCATAATATCGGTATAAATAATTGCTGCAATTTTAGATTTAGAAAATTTTTGTGCTAAATCAATTACGGTAACATCAGATTTTTTAACCCAACCATCAATTGCTACAAAATCTTGCTTAGCATCAATAGCTACAATTATTTGATTAGGGAATTTTTCTGCTGCTTCAATTACTAAATCAGGGTTTTTTAAAGCTGCTGTACCAATAATTACCCTTTTTACTCCAATTGCAAGCCATCTCTCAATTTGCTCTAAATTTCTGATACCACCACCAATTTGTACTGGAATATTAATATTATTAACAATTTCTTGTACTACATCACCATTGACCGAGGCACCAACAATAGCACCATCCAAATCAACAATATGGAGGAATTTGAAGCCATTTTCTTCAAAAAATTTTGCTTGAGATAAAGGGGAGTCATTAAAAATTGTTGCTTGATTCATATCACCTTGGTACAGCCTTACGCATTTTCCTTCTTTTAAATCTATTGCTGGATATATATTCATTATTTAATTTTTTCTAATTTTTAGTTGCTTAACCCCCACCAAGATTTGCTATCAAATCTTGACTCGTACATAAGGGGAGTTGATATAGTGCATTTACAAAAATTGCTCCCTTATAATTCTCTCCTCTAAAGTATGATTCTTATCAGATAATATTCTAAAATCTCTAGTTTTTAATTGGAAGACCTCAACTTCTGTTATATTTCTTACCTCAAAAAAATCGGCTGATACAGAAACAGGCCTTGCAATTGGATCAAAGACTTTAAATTTAAAAATAGAATCATCTGGTAAAATTGCACCATTCCAGCTTCTTGGACGAAATGGGCTAATTGGAGTTAAGGCTAAGGATTTGGAACTAAAGGGAATTATAGTACCCTTTAAGGACAAATTATAACCTGTACTACCAGCAGGAGTTGCAACCAAAACACCATCGCAAATTAATTGTTCTAACCTCACATTATTATTAACATTAATCTCAATTTTTGCAGCCTGATTATTTTGACGCCATAAATAAACATCATTAATAGCAATATAGCTATGGCAAATATTGTTAATATCAATGGCACGCATTTGTAATGGGTAAAGAATTGTTTCAACCGATTCTTCTATTGATTCTAATAAATTATTATTATTTGAATTCATCATAAAACCAATAGTGCCAAAATTTACACCATAAATTGGGATATTAAGAAATTGATATGCATGAAGAGAATGTAATAAAAATCCATCACCTCCTAATGCTATCAAAAGATCGATATTTTTATTTTTATTTTCCTCAAAATCAATAAAATTGAATTTTTTTATCAATTCCTTTTTACCCTCATTAGCACCAGGTTTTTTGCTTGCTATAATTCCAATTTTTTTATATTTCATAATTATAAATGTTAAAAACCAGAATCTGATCTTTTTCCATCACTTCCTAAATATGGATTAAAGTCAGAAAAATCTATTTCTTTTCTCCAATCTGGAACTTTCTTATTATCACCAATTAAAAATTCTTTTGCAACTTCCTCAATTCCTTCACCATTTTTCAATTTATTAAATAACTTTTCTCCAATTAATTTTTTTACCTCATTTTCATTTTGCTTATAATGTGTTGCTATCTGATTAATTCTCTTTTGAAGATTTTCCACACCACCCCTTTCTTTTATTCTAGTTTCTAGTTCTAAAACTAATTTTTTCTCTTCTGGGTTCCACTCTTGTCTTAATCCAACTGTTTGTAATATAGGGAATTTTTTCTTAATCCTTGCTGTTATATATCCAGCTGTAGATGCATAATCAGTAAATAATCCTAAATCATGATTTCGCTCCGCTTTAATTTGACCTTTTTTCTGTAAATATTGTTCAGCCTCAATTCTTTCTTGAGTTTTTCTAGAATCTTTAACGCTTGTCATAGCATCTGCAATGCCTTGCGATCCTAATTTAATGCCTTGATATCCTAATTTAGGTAATTTTGAAGGTTTTACTTTTTTAACATTTTTAATGCCTTGATATCCTAATTTACCTGATGCAGAAATTCTTCCTCCAACACTATTGTCAATTTTTGTCCTAACATATTTAAATGATTCAATAGGTATATTTACTCCTGCATTTCGTACATTAGTACGGTAGTAGCCTGCCTCATATTTTATACGAATTGGATTCGTCCAACTCTTCCAACTATTAATTGCTGTATTCCGCATATCTCTATCCTCACTTTCCTCTGACCTTTTTCCCTTATCCTCTTGTATCTTTAATCTAACTTCTAAATTCTTAGCAGATACCTCAGATCTTTTATTTAACTTTTTAAGCTCCGCAATTGGATTTTCTAATTTTTCTTTTATTTCTTCTGATGTTAAACCATCTTTCTTTAATTTTTGATAAGCTCTCTTAATATCTGCACTATCTAAATCAGATTGCTCGATATGTTTATTAATATCTATTTTTCTTCTATTTATTTTGCTTAATAAGAGAGAAGAAATACTGTCATGACTCCAATTAGCATTATTATGATTTGGATTTTTTAATTTATTTAATTCTGACATTGCCTCTTTATCAGATAAAATTTTACCTTTTTCTTTATTATAATCTTTAACAGCCCTTAACATGTCATTCTGTCGAATTTCTTTTATTTTTTCAATTCTTTCCATTTTATTAGTTTTCAAACCTTCTCCATCCTTATCATCTAAAAATAATTTTTCACCTTTTGCAATAGAGTTAACTTTAAATTCTGCAACTGCCTTATCGGCTGCCTTATTCATTTTTTTTCTTAAGGCATTTGATTCCCTTTCTGATTTTAACTTATTTTGCCTTTCTTCCTCTGCCCCTTTACCATAATTAAGAATCTGTTTTTTAGCAAAATCTCTTATTCCATATTTACCGATATATTTTTCCGCTCCTGTTTTCTTAATAATTTGACTAGATGCTAAATTAATAGATTTAAACATTTGCCTTCTCATGTTTTCCATTGAAGTTTGAACATTATCTATCGTAACACCATCAACAATTCTTTCTGCTACCTGTGAAGCAGAGTCAATAAAATCTGACATTAATAATACCATAAAAAATAAAATTAGAATAGATATTAAAGTTGGGCTATAATCACCTGCTATTGTCCACCATTTAAATAATGATATTTTAACTAAAATATCTAAGCTCAATACAGTACCCCAACATATTTTATATGCTAATACCGATTTTATTAAATAATATAAAATCGAATTAAAAAGGCTAAATGTAAATAAGATTAAAATTTGCTGCAAAACAAAACTGGCCATTTGTTTTAACCATTTATTTAGAGTATCTTTTGTTTGTTCAAATAGAATAAATAATAATAATATTGGGGCTAATAAAAAAGTTAAATTAAGGAATAATTTGGCACTTAAATATAATGTCACAACCTGAAATACAATGATAAAATATCTCATAATTGCCCAATATATTAACAACATATAGAGCCATCCCGTTATTCCTGTAAAAAATAAGGCGGTTATTTTATAAAACATTGTTAATGAAAATAAGGATATTATTTTATCAAATGAACTAAATAAAATTGAAGGATCGAAATAATTATTATTTAGAGATTGTTTAATTAACTCATCAGACTCAAAAGCACTAATCATTAATAATGTTAAATAATCACCTCCCTTTTCAAAGAAATTAACAAAAATATTTTGGAACCATATCCAGCCATTGGGTGATAAAAATAAGGAAATAACAGCTATTCTAATGATACGACTCATAATTTCTGTACGAGAAAATTCGCTCATACCCATTAAATATGAACCACCATAAAAACTCAAAGCAACAACCATTAATATTTTAAGAAGATTTTTAAACAATTCATTATTAACCATATTTTGATAGACTTTTTTGGCCATACTATCTTTTCTTAAAATATATCCTTTCTCTGGATGGGCAACTCTTTCCCCATATTGATGAATATGATTTTCCCTAATATATCCTAAATTAGCAGTTGAAATGTCAAATAAATTTCTTATTTCTACCACACCCTGATTTATTCCAAATCCACATTCTACTGCTTGATTTACTAAATTACCTTGTTTACAGACAATCTTTCCTTGTGGTTTTTCATATTTAATAATATAATCACTGTTATCTCCATTAATAATAACATATTCCTTAGCCCTATCACGAAAATCAAATTGCCTTTGACCTGAAATATCAGTATGGGTTTTAACTATGTTAATTTCTTTACATATACCAAGATAATCTCCCTCTTGAGTAAATAATTCTTTACCCTCAATGCAAGTCTCAGGAGAGCCATAAATAAAATCAATGATAGGTGCCAACATTGAATACATAAAACCATGAAATTCTGAACTATCTTTTACTTTTACCTCCAAATTATATTTTCCAGAATTATCCATTAATTTATTGATACAATAATATTGTGCTTTAGAACATGTGCTTGCGCTTGGATCTGAATCTTGACAAAAATTATCTGCGCTATTTTTATCTGAAACTTTGGATGGTATAGAGCAATTACTAGCACAAAGATATTTTGATCCAAAGAAATTACTAGGATTACCCGTATGAATTTTATCTTTTGAAATTTTACTACTACATTGATTATGATCCAAACTCTCTGAATTATCTACATATAATTTACAATTAATAGGACAATAATGAGTATAAGTTCTGGTTATAGATTGACCGTCCTTTTCATATGTAAAACCCTTATGAATAGAAGGTCTATTAAAATATGGATTAGAAATTAAATAATCATCATCCTTCTCACAACCAGTATAATATGGATTTTCTACCTTGATGCCATTACATTCTTTTTTACCATTAGATGATTGATTCTTATAATGTTTATTTGGGTTACAATTAGCATGGGATGAATTAGGAGTATCATTATATATGATACAATTATTTTCTTGATCATCTATAATAGAAAAATAAATTTGATAATATTTACTATCATTTATTTGATTTTCTTCATTATCATAATATTTTCTAGTTTGATATTTATTATCTGGTATTTCTTGAATATTTGGACAATATGGCATATCACTCTTATTCATTTCCTGCAATTTCCCAAATTTATTAAAATAATATCCAAAATTACTATTATAATCTGTAACAGATTTACACATATTGCGATATTCATCATCTTTATCAGAATATTGCAAAGAAGAAATAGCAATTAATTTCTCAGGATTTAAGGATTGTAAAATATTATTTCTTGTTTCTAATGTTAAGCAAGATGGTGTTGTGGTTTCTTCATCTTTAAAATAACACAAATAAGATTCTAACATTTCACCATTTTTATAAATCTTATCAATTCCATCAAATTCTATCCAATAGCCATTACCCTGACCTATCGCTGCATCATGATCAAAATTAGTTTCAAATAAAGCGGGAGAATTGATTATATCTATAAAATTACCGCTATCATCTAAATCTAAATTTTCATTATTAACGATAAGAAAATTTAAAATATCTGACCTTAGTAAATTTAATGATCCAAAATATTGATTAGAATCATCAGGATTAATATCTAGAAGAAATTTACCATTATTAACAAAATTGCCATAAATACCATTGAAACTCAATTCCTTAGCCCGCTTATATTGACCTCCTTTCGCTATAATATTTTCAATATTTTTGACATTATTATTGTGACTGACATTGTCTTTAATATAGTTTAATTCTTCTACCTTACCTGTATATTCTTCTAAATCATAACAAATATCTATTTCTTTTTCATTATAATTTATAGAAGATTTAGGTAAATTATCAAACTTAAATGTATTTTTCATACATGCTTCACAATTTGCCTGGCATTTGTCAATATCTGACTTAGATTTACATTTTTCGCTTATAATATTAGTACATTTATTTAGATTTAACTTATTCTCCTTATCATATGAAATATGCATTCTACAATCTTGCATTAACTGATTTAAAACATCTGACTCTGACTCTTCAACTGCATCATTGTTGATATTACAATGATTAGATCCACCTGATATACAACTATCATGAAAATTATTTACACAATATTTTCTATTATCTGATATACAAAATGGATTATTAATTTCAAAATTATCAATTCTTTTTTGACATATAAAAGCAGGTCTTTCATGTTCTAGAGTAATTTTCAACTCTTTCAATTTTGAACTATTACAATTTTCAAAAAGAAGAACCCTCTGACCTTTTCTTAAGTAAAGTTTTTTATTAGGAGATATATCACCCTCTTTTTCAATAACATCATCATAAATATCATAATTATTGATAATCTTATATTTATTACAATTACTGCTACTGGAAATATTATATAATCCTGAGATTTCTATTTGATCAGAAATAAAGAATTTTTTTGATGAAGGTTCAATCGAAAATAATTCTTTCCTAGGATCTTCTATCATAGCAGACATAGCTGGAAATGAGGTACCATCTTTTTCAAATTCTATTTTTAATATATCTTGTTTTTTTAATATTATATCATCAATATAACAAAGATTTTTTTTAGTATCTTGTATACAGTCAATTTTTTTATCATTAATAGAAATCTTTATCGCACTATCCTTTACCAGGTCACTCATCATAAAAGTTCGTAACTTTGTCCCTATTTCAACCTTATTAGTTTTTTCATTAAGAGGAATATTTAAATTTACTATTTTTATGTCATTATCATCAGATTTATTTATATAATAATTTACTATAGGCTTGGTTTTAGATGTATCTTCTATTAATTTCTTTTGTTGATCTTGATCCTTAAATTCAATTTCTTTATTAGATCCAGATATAGAATCACCGACATATATTACCAATCTTGATAAAGCATTATAAGAATTTTTTAATGAATTTTTATCAGATTTATCTGATATATGATAAATATCCTTAATATTATTTTGCCAATTTGACTCTATTGATAAATTAAGCACATCTGAAAGATATTTTTTTTGACTTTTATGATTTTGAAATTTTAAACTTGTACCACCTGAAGATAAAAAAGAATCTATAAACATATTTGGATATGAGACCGATCCACCTAAAATAATTTCTCCCAAAGCCTTGATGTAAATTTTGGATTCAGGAGTAATAATTAATGAGTCATTAACATCAGGATTATATTTAGAAGTGCTAGCTGGAGGGTATGACCTAGATATTTTGTCATTTGATGTATATTTTGCAGCTTTTTTATTAAGATTGGAAATCTTATCATTATTGCATTTTTCAACAGCCTTTTCTACACATTGCAAAAATATATCTAATGGGGGATATTTAATTTTTAATTTTTTACTATTATCGCCAACTTTGGTCATGTAAGAAACATCTTTTGGTTCCGTAATACCATCAGCTTTCATATTACATCCTAAATATTTACCTTTATCATCTTTCTTAGGACTCCATTTATATGAATAAAGTATATCGGGAAGAAATTGACAATAATGGTTTCCCTTCTCACATTCAGAGATTGACTCCCCAAGTAAAAAACGCAACATTTCATCACGATCTGTTAACTGTTCATTTAAAATTTTAATAGTTTGATCATCAAATTTCTTTATTAACACCCTATCCTGTTGATTTATATCTATTGTCAAAAAATCACGATAATCCACTTTATATTTATTATCACCTGTTATCTTACCTTCTCCAACTATATAATTTTGCAATTCTCCACCAAAAATTGTAAAAAAATTATCATATTTATTTTGATCTAAATTTTCAGATCCTTGACTTAGTAAATTTCTATATTCATTAGATATAATTTCCATAAATGCTTCGAAATCATTAGAATCTTGCATTAATTGGAATGATGAACTAGGAGTATAATATTGATCTTCAGCAACACCATTTGCAGCTTCTAAAGGCTTCTGTAAAGTAAATGTACAATTAGCATTGGATAAGGTAGGAGATATTGATAAATATTCAGTTTCATATTCACCAAAATCATTAGCTTCAATACAGGATTTATCACTACAAGCAGCAAGAAATAATAAGGATATTATAGAAATATTAAAAAAACTCTTCCTAATAGATGGCAAAGCAGAAATGATAGCTTTAAGAAAATTTGATTTTATTATAAAGGAGGTGAATATCTTCATTCAAAAATGGCAAGCCTTATAGAATAATAATTATAACAGGCTTGTGAATCAATAAGAATATAACATTTTTTAGGCCTGTAGTTAAATAAATTCTAGATATTATTTATTATATTTTCAATCTCTTTTATATTACTGGCTAAAGATGGGTCTTTAAATATTAATTCTTCAATTTTTTTACAAGCATAAATCACAGTAGCGTGATTTTTATTAAATTCCTTACCAATAGCAGCTAGGCTTAAATCGGTAATATTTTTTAATAAAAACATAGCTATTTGCCTTGCTCTAGCAATCTTAATATTACGAGAATTGGATTTTAAATCAGTAATTTTAAGTCCAAAAAATTTAGCAACTTCCTTTTGAATAATATCAATATCAATATCATTTTTATTATTCTTAAAGAAATCAAGAAGAATATTTTGAGCATTATCAATATTAATTTCCTCATTAGCTATGATATAATTAGCAGCTAATTTTTTGATAGCCCCTTCCAAATCTCTAACATTAGAATTTAGATTACTAGCAATTAATTTAATAACATCCTCACTAATTTCAATATCAAGATCAGAAATTTTTTTCTTTAAAATAGCAATACGGTCAGAGTAATTAGGAAATTTCATATCAGCAATCATACCACCAGAAATACGAGATCTGAATTTGTCACTAATATCATTAATTTCAGAAGGGGATTGATCACAAATTAAGATAACTTTCTTCTTATCTTCAACCAAATTATTAATGATATGAAGCATCTCTTCTTGAGTGCCGGATTTTTTAGCGATGAATTGAATATCATCAATTATTAAAACATCAATATTTTTAAATTTTTCTTTAAAATCCATGATGGTTTTATCCCTAATTGATTTTACAAAATGATGTACAAATCTTTCAGCAGAAAGATAAATTACATTTTGATCTTGATATTCTTCCTTAATTTTCCAAGCAATTGACTGACCAATATGGGTTTTACCAAGACCAACCGAACCATGCAAAAATAAAGGGTTAATATCAGATAGGGAAAATGCTTTATTATCATTAGAAACTAACATTTTTGCAGCACCTACTGCCAATTTATTAAAGTCTCCAACAACAAGATTATCAAAAGTGAATTTTTCATTTAAGTCAGTGCCAAAAGCAAAAACATTATTATATTGGCTTAAATTAACAATTTTTTGATCCTTATTTTGAATTTTAGGTAATGATTTTTTACTATCTTCTAATGAAATTAAAGAAAATAATTTGATATTAGCATCAATAGAGAAAATTGCGTCCTTAATAATTTCAAAATATTCACGTATAATCCAATCACGCAAAAATTTTGAAGAAACCGATAAAATAACTTCTTCTCTTGATAAGGAAAATATATCAATTTTTGAAATCCATCTATCATAAATTTCATAATCAAAATAATTTTGAAATTGCAATTTTGCCTTTTTCCAAAATAATTCTTTTTTATCTGAAGTTACTTTATTAATTTCAACCATTAGCTATTTAATTTCCAAGGATTATTATTAAACTTCCAACCATTAATATTTGCCCTATTACCCTCATTATCAGGGTCACCTTCAAAACCTTTTTCAATATTAAAACAATTATATTCTAGATCTGACATGAAGAGAGCAGACTCCATTGACCTCATACCGCTTCTACATAAGAAAAAAAGATTAATTTCTGATTCTGCTGCATCGGTAACTTTTTTAATTTCATCAATTAGGTCAAATTGAAAATTTTCATTAATTGACATATTGGGCAATAATTTCCAAGAAATGAAAATCACAGATTTATTAATAGATGATAAATCTGGAATACCAATCTTATCCCATTCTTCCTTAGTTCTTACATCAATCAAAATAGAATTTTCTTCTTTTAAATTATTAAGAATATCTTTTGATGTAATGTTTTGAACCATAGAATATGTAGGAAAATTATTTATAAATTTGAATAGAATTTGAAGTGAATTATAACATTTTTAAAATCTCCAAATCTCTCTTAATTTTCGATTTTTTGGATCAAATAGTAAAGCAAATAATTTTACAAATTGCTAAATAAAATTCTTGACAGAAAAGCAAGTTAGGGAAAATATAGAGAAAAATTTCATTCATTTCCCATTTAAAAATAAGCAAAATATAGAAAATATATTTATCATTGAATTTTCTATTTTTTTAGATATTTTTATTTTATACCAAAGTTCATTTTAAAATAAATAATATAGCGAAATATTTTTATCTGATATTTGTAAAAAATGCAATCAATATACCCATATTAATCAAGGCTTTTTGCGAATATCAGATAAAAAGATGAAGATAGATTGTTTAATTTTACATAGTTTTTAAGATGAAGTTTGGTACTATAATTTAATTTAACTATATATTATGAAAAATTTTGATCTTTGTGTTATTGGTGGTGGTCCTGGTGGTTATGTTGCTGCAATTCGTGCTGCTCAACTTGGTTTAAATGTCGCCCTTATAGAAGCTAATCATCTTGGTGGTATTTGCTTAAATTGGGGATGTATACCAACCAAAGCACTACTTAGAAGTAGTGAGATAAATCATTTATTACATAATTTGGAAGAATTTGGCTTTTCTGCTGACAATATTAAATTTGACTTTAAAAAGGTTATAGAACGCTCTAGAAAAGTTTCTAAACAATTAAATTCTGGTGTTAAAGGTCTTTTGAAAAAAAATAAAGTACAGATTTTTGATAATTTTGCCAAAATAGAATCTAAAGGTAAAATTGGATTATATGATTCTAATGATCATAACAAAAAAATAGAAGATATTTCAGCAAAAAATACCATTTTAGCTACTGGTGCAAGAGCAAGAAATATTCCTGGAATTAAATCTGATAAGGATTATATCTGGACTTATCGCGAAGCTATGACACCAGAAAAAATGCCAAAATCTTTAGTAATTATTGGTTCTGGAGCTATCGGTATTGAATTTGCTAGCTTTTATAAAAATATGGGAGCAGATGTAACAATTGTTGAAATGGCTGATAATATTTTACCTGTTGAAGATGAAGAGATTTCAAAAGCAGCCAAAAAATCCTTCGAAAAGCAAGGTATAAAAATTCACACTAAAGCAGCATTAAAAGAAATTGTTAAAAATAAAGATAAAACAATAACAGCAAAAGTTGAAATTAAAGGTAAAATTGAAGAAATTAATGCCGAAAAAGCAATCTTAGCTATTGGCATTGTACCAAATACTGAAAATATTGGCTTAGAAAAGACTGGCATAAAATTAAAAAAATCCTTTATTAAAACTGACAAATATTTAGAAACTAACGAAAAAACAATCTATGCTATTGGCGATGTAACTTCTGCACCATGGTTGGCTCACAAAGCTTCTCATGAAGGTGTAATTGCCGCTGAAAAAATTGCTTCTGATCTTGGTAAATATAAATTAAAAGATATTCATACTATTAATGTAGAAAATATCCCTGGATGTACCTATTCTTACCCACAAATTGCTTCAGTTGGATTGACAGAAAAAAAAGCTGCTGAGCAAAAATTGAAAGTTAAAATTGGTCGCTTTCCTTATATTGCTAATGGTAAAGCTATCGCAATGGGTGAAACAGATGGCTTAATAAAAACAATTTTTGATGAAAAAACTGGCGAATTATTAGGAGCTCATATCATTGGATCTGAAGCGACAGAAATGATTCAAGGATATGTAATTGGCAAACAAGCTGAATTGACTGAAATTGACTTTATGCAAACTATTTTTCCACATCCGACACAGTCAGAGATGATGCATGAGTCAGTATTAGATGCTTATAACAAAGCTATACATTTTTAGTAAATAACCCCCCAAGGGGAGTCAAAGTAGCTTCGATACTTTGGTGGGATTGGATGCAACAAATATAATTTATACCAATTATCATTAAACAAGCTCTAAAACTAAACATCAATCATCAATTTTCAAAGCCGATATAAAAGCATTATTTGGAATAGAAATATTTCCTATTTCTCGCATTTTCTTTTTACCTTTTTTTTGCTTTTCTAGCAACTTCCTCTTTCTCGATACATCTCCACCATAACATTTTGCCGTTACATCTTTTCTCATTGCTGAGACGGTTTCTCTTGCGATAATTTTACCACCAATTGCAGCTTGAATAGCAACAGCAAACATTTGTTTTGGAATTAACTCCTTTAATTTTACACAAAGAGCTCTTCCTCTAAATTCTGCCTTAGATTTATGAACAATAATTGACAAAGCATCAACCGGCTCGCTATTAACCAAAATTGATAATTTAACCAATTGACTTTGCTCATAACCACATTCTTCAAAATCAAAACTAGCATAGCCTTTGGAATAGGATTTTAACTTATCATAAAAATCATAAACAATCTCATTTAATGGCAATTTGTAAGTAAGCATTGCTCTTGCTCCAACATAAGTTAACTCTTCTTGCACCCCTCTTTTACTAGTGCAAAGTTCTAGAATATCACCCAAATATTCATCTGGAGTCATTATTGTTGCTCTAATCCAAGGCTCTTCCATAAAATCAATATGGATTGGATCTGGCATTTGTGACGGGCTATGAATTAATAAAGTATCCTGTCTTTCTTCTTTTGGTAAATTACGAGATTTAATATGGTAAATTTTATAAATTACCGAAGGTGCTGTAGTTATTAAATCCAAACCAAATTCCCGATCAAGCCTTTCTTGGATAATTTCCAAATGCAAAAGACCCAAAAAACCACAACGAAAACCTAGACCTAAAGCAGTTGAGCTTTCAGCTTCAAACTCAAAACTAGCATCATTGAGATGTAATTTTTCTAATGAGTCACGAAATTTATCATAATCAGAAGCATCAATTGGATAAATTCCACAAAAAACCACCGGTTTATTTTGCTTAAAACCTGATAAAGCTTTAGTCTCTTCATCTCCTGATAGGATAATAGTGTCACCAACCTTACAATCGGATAATTTTTTAATTTGAGCATTAATAAATCCAATTTCTCCTGATTTTAATTCATTAGAATTTTGCTTATGAGGTAAAAAATATCCAACATCATCAACAAGATAATCTGCACCAGTTTGCATCATAGTAATCTTTTGACCATTTTTGACTGATCCAGATATTATTCTAACCAAAATAATAACACCAAGATAGGGATCGTACCAGCTATCAACTAATAAGGCTTGTAATTTATTGCTTTTTGGCTCTTCTGGTGCTGGTAATTTTTGCACAATTGACTCTAAAACATCTTTAATTCCAAGACCAGTTTTAGCAGAAACTGCAATCGCCTCGCTAGCATCAATACCAATTACTTCTTCAATTTGCTCCTTTACCCTTTCAGAATCTGCTGCTGGTAAATCAACCTTATTTAAAACAGGAATAATTTCATGATCCTCATCAATTGATTTATAAGCATTGGCCAAAGTTTGAGCCTCAACACCCTGACTGGCATCAACCACCAAAATAGAACCTTCACAAGCAGAAAGAGAGCGGCTTACCTCATAAGAAAAGTCAACATGACCAGGAGTATCCATAAGATTAAGGATATAATCCTCACCATCATCAGCCTTATATTTTAAACGTACAGTCTGTGACTTGATAGTGATCCCCCTTTCCTTCTCAATATCCATTGAGTCGAGCATCTGTTCAGTGATATTGCGATCCTCAACAGCACCACAATCCTGAATCAAACGATCAGAAAGAGTTGATTTACCATGATCAATATGAGCTATTATTGAAAAATTACGAATATTTGATATTTTTGTCATTAATTTTACAATATTTTTATTATTTTATCTTTGATTTCTAAATGGAAATTAATATTATAAATTCCTATTTAAAAATGAAGTTTGGTATTACTATTATTAATTAAAGATGCTATCAAATCCCATCATTATTTTTAATTTATCCCAATATGATAATTCATTTTTTGATGCTGTTCTTGTAATACAGGATATAATATTATGTTGATTTATATCATTACCAATCTGATGATAATTTTTTAATAAAATATCTATATTATCTCTGGATTTTTTTATATCTACTCCAGACCAATCATGCTTACGATAAGATTTATCGATCCCTAAAATTGTTTTAAAATCATAGGAATTATTAACTTTAATAAATTTTGATTTATTTGATTTTACATAATCAAATATTTTATTGCATTTTGCTTGTTCTTTTTTGAATTTAATAATTTTATAACCCAAATTATCATCTAAAATTCTATTTTTTCCATTTTTCTTTTCCAAAATAACCGAATGAGGCAAATAATCAGTTGTAGATCCTATATTCAAACCTTGAAATTCATTTTTTACTCTAAAAATTTTACCAATCTTATATTTCTTCACTTCTGGACGATAATGATGAGTATGAGCCGAAAGCCAATAATTATTATGAGCAATCAATAATTTTGATAAATCATCTTGTAATATTGAAGGTGTAAAGTTTTTTTCTGGTTGATAATGGCTGATAATAAGGCGATAATCAATTTTATTATTTTTACTCTTATTTATAAAATCATCCAATTGTGAGTTATCACGATATTTACTTTTCTTATATGAAATTCCACCCTTAATACCCCATAATTCCTGTGGTTTGAAGATGCTATTGGCATAATCTGAACTATCTAATAATAATAAATCAATATTTAGATTATTTTTATTATAATTTAATATAGCACCATAATAGGAGTAAAAATGTTCCTTTTGCTGATTCGTTATTTGATCTAAATGGTAAATTTCCTGATATTTAAGATTTTTATCAATTTTAGCACTTTCTTCATTGAATTTTTTTATGATTTTGATCAAATCATTTTTACTTAAAATTGGATTATCATTAAAACCATTATCACAAAGATTTTGCCTTTCACTAATTTTAGTTTGATTACTTGCTCCAAGATAATCATGATTACCAATTATATAATAAATTGGAATTTTGGATTCTTTCCTAAATTGTGATAAATATTTAAATAATATTTCAATCTCATCCTTACAGCCACTATTGGCACCATCACCCAAATAAATTGCCAAATCTGGTCTTTCATCTTTTATTCCATTAAGGAAATATTCTAACATTAAAGGCGATAAATATTCAATAGCAGGAGGTCGAACAGCAACATTAATAAATTTATCTGCTAATTTACTTCTAAAACCATAATTAAAAACAGCCTTATTAGTCGTAATTTGAGAATCGGCAAGTAAAGCGATTTTTAAAGGGAATTTTTTTTGATAATTTTCAATATATTTATAATTAGAAGAGCAATAAGAAATAGCAAGTAGTAAAAGGACTGATATGGTGATATTTTGCCATTTTGTCATTAGGGTTTTTAATATTTTAAATTGCACTCATCAAATAAACAATAGTAAAGACAAAAATCCAAATTAAATCAAGGAAATGCCAAAAAAGACCAAAGCAAGTAATTTTATTTTTTGTCATATCAGAAAAACCATATTTTTTAATTTGAATCATTAAGATAACCAACCAAACTAAACCACAAGTTACATGAAAACCATGAGTCCCAACTAATGTAAAAAATATAGATAAAAAGGCACTATATTGTGGGCCATAACCTAGATCAATCAAATGTAGAAATTCGTAAATTTCCATTGCCATAAAGGCAACACCAAGTAAAAAAGTAATGAAAAACCAAAAAATAGTTTCATTCACAGATTTTTTATAGGATGCAATTAATGCTAAACCACAAGTAAAGCTACTGGCTAATAGAATAAATGTTTCTGTTAAAACAAATTCTAAATCAAAAAGATCAGCACCAGAGGGGCCACCAAAAACATTTGGTGCCAAAACTGCATAAGTAGCAAAAAGAGTTGCAAATAATACACAATCACTCATTAAATAGACCCAAAAACCAAATATTGTATTTGATTCATGATGATGTTCTTGATGTTTATCTGTATTTTTGTTCATTTTTATATTTTACTTAATTTACTCTCTGGTTAATAACACTCATAAAATAATCAAAATTTATTAGTAACTTCAATTATTATAAGGATCTCTAAAAAACTAAAAATTAGAATTTTTGAGTTATCTTTATAAGGTTGCAATGTATTTCTATAGAAATAATATTTAAACTATTTTCCAGATTCAATTTTTTCAACTTCCTCCTTTTTCACATAATAATCAATATCATGATCCATAGCTCTAAAAACCCAACTTCCAATCATCGCTAGGAATGTTGCAGCAGCAAGCCACCAAATATGCCACACCATTGCAAAACCAAATCCTAAACTAAATAAAGATATGATAAATCCAACAGAGGTATTTTTTGGCATATGAATATCTTCATAATTAGTATCTTTACGATATTTTCTACCATATTTTTGCTCCCAATAATCATCAATTTCTTGAACTTCTGGAATTTTTGCAAAATTATAAAAAGGTGGAGGAGAGCTTGTAGACCATTCTAATGTTCTACCATCCCAAGGATCATTAGCATTTTCAGTATATTCTTTTTTATTACGATTAATAACAGCAACCACAATAGATAATACTAAAAATAATACACCAGCACCAATAGTTAATGAACCGACAAAGGCGGTAATTAATTCAACGGAATATAATCCAACTTCCTCGCCAGTAAATTGACTAATTCTTCTTGTTGCACCATTTAATCCAGCAATATATACAGGAATAAAAGCAACAATAAATCCAATAGTCCAGCAATAGAATGATAATTTAGCAAGTTTTTCATTTAATTTGAAGCCAAAAACCTTCGGAAACCAAAAATACATACCAGCAAAATATCCAAATACCGCACCACCAATGATAGTATTGTGAAAATGAGCAATAAGAAATAAACTATTATGTAATTGAAAATCAACAGCAGGAACTGACATTAAAACACCAGTCATACCACCAACAGCAAACAAAACCAAGAAACCAACAGTCCAAAGCATTGGCGAGTCATAAGTTACCCTACCCTTATACATAGTAAATAACCAATTAAAGATTTTTACACCCGTTGGAATGGCAATAATCATGGTCGTAATGCCAAAAAATGCATTAACATTGGCACCACTACCCATAGTGAAAAAATGATGCAGCCAAACAACCGTAGAGGCAAGAGTGATTGAAGCCGTCGCCCAAACCATCCCCGTGTAACCAAATAATCTTTTTTTAGCAAAAGTTGCCGTTACTTCAGAGAAAATACCAAAGGCAGGTAAAATTAAAATATAAACCTCTGGATGACCCCATGCCCAAATAAGATTAATATACATCATTTGATTACCGCCAAAGCTTGAAGTGAAGAATTTCATCTCAAATAGACGATCAAATAAAAGCATTGCTAAAGTTGCAGTTAAAATTGGAAAGGTCGCAACAACCAAAATCATTGCACAAAGTGCTGTCCAAGTAAAAATTGGCATTTTCATTAAAGTCATGCCAGGACAACGCATTTTAATAATAGTAACAAAGAAATTTACACCAGAAAGTAAAGATCCAAGGCCAGAAATTTGCAAAGACCAAAGATAATAATCAACACCAACACCGGGGCTGTATTCCAAACCGGATAATGGGGGATAAGCCAGCCAGCCAGTTGCAGCAAATTCACCAATTACAAGAGAAATATTGATCAAAATAGCACTAAAAGCAAAAAGCCAAAAACTAAGTGAATTTAAATAAGGAAAAGCAACATCGCGAGCACCAATTTGCAAAGGTACAATGATATTTAAAAGACCAAACATAAAAGGCATGGCTACAAAGAAAATCATGATAACACCATGAGCAGTAAAAATTTGATCATAATGTTCAGGTGGTAAATAACCAAGACCACTCTCAGAAGCAGCTGCAATCGCCTGATGAGAACGCATTAAAAGAGCATCAGCAAAGCCGCGCACAAACATAATAAGCGCAACAATGATATACATAACGCCAATTCTTTTATGGTCAACCGTTGTAACCCATTCATACCATAAGTAACCCCATTTTTTAAAGTAAGTTAGACCACCACCAATAGCTAAAGCACCCAAAACCATAAAAATTGTTGCTCCTAAAATAATAGGATCATGGGTGAATGCTAAGTCATTAAAAGTTAATTTACCAAAAAAATATTCCATAATATTAGTGATTTAAATGTTTGTTATTATGACCATTTTTACCAAAATTTGGATTCATAAATTTATCCATAATTTTATGATATAAATGCGGTTCAACCATTTTAAAATATTCAACTGGATGATCTTTAGTTTTTTCAACCAATCTAGAATATTCTTCCCAATATAATTTGCCACCAGAATTCTTAACTTCCTTAATCCAGTCGTTAAATTCTTGCTCAGATGAAACACGAGTGTTAAATTTCATGCCAGAAAAGCCAAAGCCACTATAATTTGAAGATCGACCCAAATAATCACCAGGAGCGTCAGACATAATATGTAACTTAGTTTGCATACCAGGCATGGCATAAATTTGACCAGCAAGAGCAGGAATCCAAAAAGAATTCATAGGGGCATCAGCGGTAATTTTAAAATTTACAGGAGTGTCAACAGGAATTTGTAACCAATTTACTGTTGCAATTTTTTGCTCTGGATAAATAAAGAGCCATTTCCAATCAAGGGCAATAGCTTGAATTTCAATTGGCTCATTCTTAGCAGAGTCAATTTCTTTATAAGGGTCTAATGAATGGCTGGTAATCCAAGTAATAATTGCCAAGACAATAATAATTAACGTTGGAACACCCCAACAAACAATCTCAATTTTGGTGCTATCATGAAAAGTTGGGTCATATTCTTCTTTCCTCTTAGCGTTGTATTTCCAGGCAAAATATAGTGAAATAAATATTGTTGGTAAAACAATAATAAGCATCAATAAAACTGAAACTATTAATAAATTTGTTTGTTGTTCAGCAATTATACCCTTTGGATTAAGTAATACTAGATCATTACATGATGTCAAAAATGTTAATGATAAAAATAAAGCTATTTTATAGAGGAAATTTTTCATTAATTTCTAAATTTGTTAAGATATATACATTATAAATTATTTATTTTGATTTTTCAAATATTATTTCTTCACTTTATTAAAATTTTATATTAATTTTATTGTTTATAACACCAGTTCCAATTTTTAGTTTTTCAAAAAATCCTTAATTTGTATTTTAAAAAGAATGGCAATAATTTATCTCAATGGAGAATTTAAAAAATATGAAGAAGCTTTAATCCACATCGAAGATCGCGGTATGGAATTTGCCGATGGTGTTTATGAAGTGATATTATTTAACAAAAATAAATTAATCGATGTTAAATCTCATATTCAAAGATTATTCAGGTCACTAAATGAGCTAGAAATTAAAATTGATCTTACTTATGAGGAAATTAAAGAAATAATATTAGATTTATTCGCCAAAAACAATCAACAATCCGGCTCTGTTTATTTGCAAATTACTAGAGGTTTTAGCGAGAGAACGCAATTGATACCCAAGAATAATACAGCAACATTTTTTGCTAAAACTAGCCCATTACTAGCAGATATTTTGCAAATTTCTAAACCCATCTCTGTTATAACAACTGAAGATATTCGTTGGAAAAGATGCGACATCAAATCAACAGCATTAATAGCCGGAAGTATGGCCAAGCAAAAAGCTGCAGATTTAGGATATGATGATGCAATTTTTATTAAGGATTCTATGGTAATGGAAGCAAGTTTTGCCAATGTTTTTATGGTTGATAATGATAATAATCTAATCACAAGATTTACCGATAATAATATATTAAATGGAATTACCAGACAAAGAATTATTGATTTAGCCCAAAAAAATAACATAAAAATCATTGAAAAATCAATCTCTTACACCGAATTACTTAATGCCAAGGAAGTTTTTATTACTAGCTCAACATTATTGGTAAGGCCTGTTACCAAAGTTGATGAGAGAATAATTTGTGATGGAGAAATAGGTGATATTACTCACAAAATATCTAAAATTTATCGCGATTTCATTTGTTAGATGTACTCCCACTAGCTATAATTATTAAACAAACTTCCCTGACATAAGGGTCAAAATTATAAGAACTCGGCAACCCTTCGATATAAGGGTAATTATGATAAAAATAAATTTGTTATCATTAACATTCCATTACCACAACATTTTTAAAAAAACTAATAGAACTTGACTTCCAATTGCTTAAATTTAAAATTACTCCCTTCTGAAAAAATTTTTGAATAATATTAAATCATTATGGCACATAAATTGCTTATCGCTAATAGGGGCGAAATTGCTTGTAGAATTATTAAAACCTGTCGAAAATTAGGTATTGCAACTGTTGCTGTCTATTCCGATGCTGACACTAATTCTCTCTTTGTGCAAATGGCTGATGAATCTTACAATATTGGCCTTGCCCCATCAGCAAAAAGCTATCTTAATATTGAAAAAATTATTGATGTTATTCAAAAAACTGGTTCTAATTTAGTCCATCCCGGATATGGATTTTTATCTGAAAATGCTAATTTTGTTGAAGAATTAGAAAAAATAGGAATTCAATTTGTTGGCCCTAGCTCAAAATCTATCTCTATGATGGGTGATAAGATTGAATCAAAAAAAATTGCAATTGATGCTAAGGTAAACACCGTTCCTGGTCATATGGGGATTATTGCTGATGGTAATGAAGCTAAAAAAATTGCTAAAAAAATTGGTTTACCCGTTATGATCAAAGCTTCTGCTGGTGGTGGAGGTAAAGGTATGAGAGTAATTTATGATGAGGATAAAATTGCTGACGCCTTTGAATCAACCACTAATGAGGCCAGAAATAGCTTTGGTGATGATAGAATTTTTATTGAAAAATTCATTGAAAATCCAAGACATATCGAAATTCAAGTAATTGCCGATAAGGAGGGTAATGTCGTTTGTTTGGGTGAAAGAGAATGCTCAATCCAAAGAAATAATCAAAAAGTTATTGAAGAAGCACCAAGCCCTTTCATTGATCCTAAAACTCGTAAAAAAATGTATGAGCAATCAGTAAAATTGGCCAAAAAAGTTGGTTATTTTTCTGCTGGTACCGTTGAATATGTTGTTGATAAGGATAAAAATTTCTATTTCCTTGAGATGAATACTAGATTACAGGTAGAGCATCCTGTAACTGAATTAATTACTGGTTTAGATTTAGTAGAATTAATGATTGATGTAGCTTTAGGTAAAAAATTACCATTTACTCAAGATGACATTAAATTAAATGGTTGGGCAATGGAATCTAGAATTTATGCTGAAGATCCTTCTCGCAATTTCCTGCCTTCTAGCGGTAGATTAAATCTTTATATTGAACCGGAAGAAAATCAAAATGTGAGGGTTGATACTGGTATTTATGAAGGTGGTGAAGTTAGTATGTTTTATGATGCTATGATTTCTAAATTATGTTCATATGGTAAAAATCGTGATGACGCCATTGAACATATGAAAAGAGCCTTAAGTAATTATGCTATTGCTGGTATTTCCCACAATATTACTTTCCTTGAAACTATTATGAGAAATAATCGCTTTTGTAGCGGTGAAATTTCTACCAATTTTATTAAGGAAGAATTTAGCGAAGGCTTCTTAGGTAATAAATTAGATAGCAAAGATAAGAGAGATCTTATTTCAACAGCAATGTTTATTTATAATAAAAATTTTAGCCGCAACTCTTATATTACTGGCAGAATAAGCAAGGAAAAAAAGCAAATTAATAATCGTTGGGTTGTAATGCTTGATGAAGAATCCTATTTGGTTGAAATTATCTCCGTTTCTGATGAAGAATTAGTCATTAATTGCGATAATACAGAAATGCGCATTTCTAGCCATTGGAGAAATGGCAATAAATTATTCAAAGCAACGGTTAATAATGCCCAAATTGGTGTTAATATCAGAAGCAATAATCGTGGTGGTGGTTATTTATTGCAACATTCTGGCTCCGATGTTTATGCTCAGGTTTTATCTCTTAGAAATGCTGAATTATATAAATTTATGCCAAAAATTGAGAAAAATCCAAAACCAACTGAATTAACTTCTCCAATTACTGGTAAAATTGTTAAATTTAAGGTAAAAGAAGGTCAAGAAGTAAAAGCTGGTCAAGAATTAGTTATAATTGAAGCTATGAAAATGGAAAATATTATCAGAATTGATTATGATGTAAAAATTAAGAAAATTGAATTTTCTGAAGGTGAGGCTGTTGGTGTTGGCCAAGTTGTAATGACTTTTGCTTAAAAAATAGATCGCTGATGATAAATTTTGAAGATGAGATTATAAAATTAAAACAGGATTTAAATGCTGTAATTCTTGCACATTTTTATCAAGATGAAGAAATTCAAGAAATAGCCGATTTTGTCGGTGATTCTTTAGATTTAGCTCGTAAAGCAAGTAAAACAGATTCGGATGTAATTATTGTTTGTGGCGTTAAATTTATGGGTGAAGTTGCAAAAATTCTTAATCCTAATAAAAAAGTTTTAATTCCCGATATGAAAGCTGGTTGCAGCTTGGAAGATTCTTGTAAACCAACAGAATTTGCTAAATTTAGGGAAAAACATCCCGATCATATTACCCTAACCTATATTAATTGTTCTGCCGAAATTAAAGCTTTATCTGATATTATTGTCACTTCAACAAATGCTATGAAAATTGTTGAACAATTACCAAAGGATCAAAGAATTATTTTCGCTCCAGATCGTCATTTGGGAAGCTATATTTCCAAACAAACTGGTCGAGATATGCTTTTATGGCATGGTAGTTGCATTGTTCATGAGCAATTTAGTGAAAAAGAATTAGTTAAATTAAAAGTCAAACATCCAGAAGCAAAAATTATTGCCCATCCTGAATGTCCAGAAAATTTACTATCCTATGCTAATCATATTGGCTCAACTTCTTCTTTGCTAAAATTTACAACCGAAAATATTTCTGGTGAATTTATTGTTTTAACCGAGCCAGGGATTATTCATCAAATGAAAAAATCCAATCCAACAGGAAAATTCTATGATTGCCCAGGAATGGACCAATCTGGCTGTATTTTATGCAATAATTGTCCCTATATGCAACTAAATGATCTTGAAAAATTATATAAAGTAATGAAGAATCAAGATAATGAAATTATTTTAGAAGATAATTTAATGAAAAAAGCATCATCTTCTTTAGAAAGGATGTTAAAGATGTCTTAAATTAGAAACAGATGTAAAACTAAAACACTAATATCTTACTGGAAGGGTGGCCGAGTGGTTGAAGGCGCACGCCTGGAAAGCGTGTATGGGGTTTATTAGCCCCATCGAGGGTTCGAATCCCTTCTCTTCCGCCAGAATTTTCTAAAATATCGGTTAAAATATTGAATTAGATTTTGCAAAAAACTCAATTCGAACCCTCGATAAATTAAATAATTGGGCTATAATTGCACATTCCCTCGTTTTGGACTAATAACGAATTTATAGCAACAATATTAATCCTTTTGATATTCAGACTGGTCAAACTCCTTATCATTAACATATAATTTTTTAATTCTAGGAGAGAAATTTGCTACAATTGTAAGAAGGATATTATAATCTTGAGTTATATTTGATGAATGAATCTGATATTAAGCCAGATTATCAGTCTTCTGACAATCATGGTAGTAATGATATTAATTTTTCCCTTTTTGATTTCTTCGGTTATAGCTTTGCACCAAGATTTGCCAATCTAAACCATAAAACCCAGTTTCTATATGGTCAGAAAGGAACATCTTATCCAGATAATTTTATATTGAAGCCAAATAATATTGCTAATAAGAATTTGATAGTAGAAGAAGAAATGAATATCAAAAGAGTTGTCGCTTCTCTTGCTTTAAAAACAGCAACTGTATCAACGATTGTCAAAAAAATCTGCAATTCTCCAAAGAGCAACAGAACTAGAAAAGCATTATTAGAATATGATAAAATTATCAGATCAATTCATATTCTAAAATATATTGATGATTTAAATTACAGGCAATATATCCAAAAAGCTGTTAATCGTATTGAGCTTTATCATAAACTTAGAAGAAAAGTAGGATTTGAGAATGGAGGGAAAATTATGCTTAAACCAGAAGATGACCAGAATATCTATCAAGAATGTAATAGATTGGTTTGTAATATGATTGTTTACTATAACAGCTATATTCTTTCTAAATTTTTACAGCATAAAAACAGGAAAAAGCAATTAAAGAAAATTGAAGCACTAAAACAAATTAGCCCTATTGCTTGGAGACATATTAACTTTTATGGAAAATATAGTTTTGACCCTTCTAAAAATTATGAATCAAATTTAGAAAAAATAAATCAGATTTTAGCAGAGGTTACCTTGGTTTAGAGGGAGTTAAAAATCGTTATTAGCCCAAAACGAGGGAATGTGCAATTATAGCCATATAGCTCCTATATATATTTTTTGTTTATAAAAGTTTAATAGGATTTTTTCTATCTGTGAATTAATAGTAAAATCTTTTCCCCTTATAGGGTCTAGTTACATAAAAGGACAAAACTGGACATTTACGACCTCTCGTCCCAGTTATATCAAGAATCTTATTGATATTTTTTTAAAACAAAAATGATAAAAATTAGTAATTTTCATAAAAATCTTAATTTTAAACTCTTATAAACCAAGGATCAAAAAATTAGATGTCCAGTTTTGTCCTTTTATGTAACTAGACCCAAAATATGAATTTCGGTCAGGTACAAAAAGCCCGAATTTACAGGCTTTAGCGGAGAATTTGATTAGAAATAATAAAATAGATTTTGGGCTATAAAGCCAGATAGAATAAGGGTTTAGATGTTAAAAAGAGAAATTTGTACCTTCTCAGTAGAAACCCTTATTTGTAATTTAAAATTCAAGTGGCGTAAAAAATGGTCAAAAAATTGGAGTGAGGTTAAATATTGCTCTAAGAAATGTGCCAAAAATTCAAAATAAGGCAAGATATAACAATTAGGCTAACCCTCAGCCTTAAATTAAAAAACCATTTTTCTATTACTAAGTTTTTGTAAGAAATATAATCTATAATTAAGTTAGATATATATCCTATAATTATAACCACTAAAGCTAACTTAAAATTTACCAACAAACATGACCAAGATATAAGAGCTACTATATTACTTAATATCAAAATCCTATTACTGATTTTATCTTGCAAAATGGCATAAGAAAAATGAATTCCTGAAATGAAGCTTAAAATAATCGCTCCATAAGATATAAGTATTAAATTTATATCAATTGTAAAAAGATGGATAACTTTAGAAAAACCAAGATATGTTAAAAATATAAATGGCAGACTTCCGCAGTATGTTAAAATTTTGGTTAATTGTTCTTTTTTCATATTTTTCTTAAGGTTAAATTTATTCTATGATCAAATTGTTTTGAAGGATAAATCTTATCAATTCCATGATAAATTAATCTAGAATGTCCACTCATCATTAAAATATCGCCATTATTTAACTTTATAGATCTAGTTTTATCTGATCTTTTCAAACCACCAAAACGAAATAATGCGCTATTACCAATAGAAATAGATAATACTGGATAAGAGAAATCCTTTTCATCATTATCAATGTGAAGACCCATCTTAGATTTACTGTCGTAATGATTTATTAAACAGCAATCTGGCGATATTTTTAAATTTGTTACTTTATGCCAAATATCCAAAATATTATTACTAATTTGAGGCCATTTTTGTTTTGTATATGGATGATAAGATTGATATCTGTAACCACCAACTTTATCAGAGACCCATCCAACATTTCCAATATTGCTCATTTTAACAGAAAGCTCTCTACCAGTTTTTGGCATAGCTGGTCTAAATAATGGAGCGTTTATAAGAGCAAAATTAATATCCTGCCTCAATATATCAATTTTCTCCTCAGATAGATAATTTGGAAAGTAATCTAACCCTTGAATGATTTTCATTTACTAAAAAATAATGATTCTAAATTTTTTAAAATAATAATAATGAAAATTTACTTTTATAAGTTAAAATTGAGTAAAATTATTATAAAAAATAAATAAATACCAGTGAGCTCAATAATAGCTATCTTAGGAGATCAATTAAATCTCAATATATCTTCCCTAAAAAATTGCGATAAAGAGAAAGATATAATTTTAATGTGCGAGGTGTTTGAAGAATGCACAACCCCAAAACATCACAAAAAGAAAATTGCCTTCATATTATCTTGCATGCGTCACTTTGCTGACGAGTTAAAAAAGTCAGGATTCAATATTTTATATGTAAAGCTTGATGACCAAAAAAATACTCACTCTTTTAAATCTGAAATATTAAGATTTTGTAAAAAATATAATACTAATAATGTAAAAGTAACTCATCCAGGAGAATATAGGGTTTTGCAAAGTTTAAATTCTTTAGCAAACGAAAACATTAATTTGCAGATAAGTGAAGATGATCGCTTTTTATGTTCAATAGATGAATTTAAAGATTTTGCTAAAGGCAAAAAATCTCTTTTGATGGAGTCTTTTTATCGCAAAATGCGAGTAAAATATGGCATTTTAATGGATGGTGATAAACCAGTAGGTGGTAAATGGAATTATGATTTAGAAAATAGAAAACCACCTAAAAAAGATTTAAGAATTCCAGATCATTATCGAAATCAGCCAGATCAAATAACCAAAACTGTAATGGATTTGGTAAATAAGAAGTTCTCTAATCATTTTGGTGATATAGAGCCATTTTATTTTGCTGTAAATTCAAATCAGGCAATTTTAGCTCTCAAAAAATTTATTGATGAAAGATTGGAAAATTTTGGCACTTACCAAGATGCAATGATTGAAGATGAAGATTTTATGTTTCATTCTCATATTGGTTTTTATCTTAATAATGGTCTTTTAGAGCCATTAGAGGTAATTAAATTAGTAGAAGAAGAATATAAAAAAGGAAAAGTAAATATTAATTCAGCTGAAGGTTTTATTAGGCAAATTCTGGGTTGGAGAGAATATATTAGAGGAATTTATTGGCTTAAAATGCCAGAATATAAGAAATTAAACTTCCTAAATGCAAAAAATAAATTACCAGAATTTTACTGGAGCGGCAAAACAAAAATGAATTGCGTTAAAGAATGCGTTAGAAATACTAAACAAAATTCTTATGCCCACCATATTCAAAGATTGATGGTTTTAGGGAATTTTGCTTTAATTGCTGGCATTGATCCGCATGAAGTTAATGAATGGTATTTAATTGTATATGCTGATGCCTATGAATGGGTAGAATTACCAAATGTGTCAGGAATGGTATTATTTGCTGACGGAGGAACTTTGGCAACAAAACCATATGCAGCAAGCGGTTCTTACATCAATAAAATGTCAAATTATTGCAAAAACTGCTCTTATAAAGTAAAAGAAAAAAATGGTGAAGAGGCTTGTCCATTTAATTATCTTTACTGGAATTTTTTGTTAGAAAATAAGTCAGTTTTAAGTAAAAATCATAGAATGGCAATGGTTTACCGAGTTCTAGAAAAATTCGATAAAGAAAAGATAGAAAATATTAAAAATGATTCGCAAAAGTTTTTAAATAAAATTTATAATAAATGATGAAAGTTTATAAAATAATAATAACATTACTATTCCTAACAATTTCTAATTTTCCTAGTTTTGCAGCCAATATGACAGCTTCAAATGCATATCAATTTTCATTTACATCAATTGATGGTCAATCAATTAATTTATTAGATTTTAAAGGAAAAGTAGTTTTAGTTGTAAATACCGCTTCAAAATGTGGTTTTACTCCTCAATATGAAGGTCTACAAAAATTACATGAAAAATATAAAGATAGAGGGTTGGTTATAATTGGAGTTCCATCAGCAGATTTCGCTAATCAAGAATTTAGCCAAATATCACAAGTAAAAGAATTTACCAAAAAAGAATTTCATATTACTTTTCCACTTACAACAATTGAAAAAGTTAAGGAAAAAGAAGCTCATCCATTTTACTTATGGGTAAATAATAAAGCTGGTTTTATGGGTTCACCTAAGTGGAATTTTCATAAATATTTAATAGATAAAAATGGTAATTTTGCTGCTTGGTTTTCATCTCCAACTAAACCTAACGCACCAAAGATAATTAACAAAATTGAACAACTTTTATGATAGAAAATGAAAATGAAGCTAAAAATGTTTTAGGAACAAACTTAAAGCCATGCTGTTTTGAACCAAAAACAGGGTTTTACAGAGATGGCTTTTGTAATACTGATCACAATGATCGCGGCAGGCACATAATTTGTGCCATTACGACAGATGAATTCTTAGAATTTAGTAAAAAGATGGGCAATGATCTTATCACCCCAATTCCTGAATATAATTTTCCTGGTTTGAAGTCAGGTGATAAATGGTGTTTATGTGTTTTAAGATGGAGGGAGGCCTTTGATAACAAAGTAGCTCCTAAAGTAATTTTAGAAAGCTGTCATCAAAAATGCCTTGAATATGTCTCAATTGAAGATCTAAAAAACAATGCCAAATAAATATCAATAGACATCTTTCCTAAATAACTTCACAATATCTTAATTTGACTAATCCAGCAACAAGATTCTATGTCTTGCCATAATTTTTGTGTTTTCCTCTATATGTGTCTTTTGTGATTCTGAATATTTTACATTTTCTGATAACATTTTCTACTAATATTCTTCTTTTAGACAATAAATGGTTAAATTTCTTTTCCCATTTAGTTAATTTCTTGCCTTTAGATTTCTTAATTGGAATCTTACTTTTAAAATGAATATCTTTTATTCCTTGGTATCCAGAATCTCCTAATTTATCAATATCAATATCATTATTAATTTTTTTCACATTATCATTCATCACCTTTTTTGTTAAATTGTTTTTTTCATTAAATTTCATTCTCAAACCAATATTATTAATTTGATCATTAATTATTTTTCCCAATGGAATAAAATCATTTTTGTATTTTTTTATTATCTAAAAATTAAAAGTTAAATATCAGATCAAACCAAAAATCTGACAATCTTTTCTTATGACTTAAAGGGGGAGATGAAATCAAATAAAAAAATCTTTTTTTGATTTGCGATGAATTGCTTTAGCAAGAAGAAAAAAATATTTTTTTGTTTTATTTCATTGGGGTAATCCCCCTTCTAAATAGCACAAAAAAACAGACAAAAAGGCTATAATTGCACATTCCCTCGTTTTGGACTAATAACGAATTTATAGCAACAATATTAATCCTTTTGATATTCAGACTGGTCAAACTCCTTATCATTAACATATAATTTTTTAAT